>Ga0210059_1001278_pt1 | contig 37312 bp, 20 predicted proteins | sample Ectturendosymbi2_FD_188042 | JGI IMG/M metagenome (GOLD analysis project Ga0210059, IMG submission 188042) | Ecteinascidia turbinata endosymbiont from Florida, USA - Sample 2 (SPAdes) (version 2) | ecosystem: Host-associated > Tunicates > Ascidians > Unclassified | place: Key West, Florida... | reverse complement strand
CCACAACCCTGAAACAGAGACGAGCCTGCCGCATCAAAGCAAATACCGGACGGGCTCGGTCAGTGCAAGAAAGCGTTCTGCGGCGGCGCTCACCTTTTGGGGGTCGTTCGAACGACGGCAGAAAATTTCTTGATGTAATTAAGGGAGTTTGTGATGACAGGCTCGGTGGGCTCGATCGACAGGCCGGCGAGCTCGCCAAACATCCGTCTGACCAGAGGCAGCCAATCCACGGCAGGAGCGAGATTCTGAGCGAACAACACTGCCTTAATACAACCGAAGCGTCCTGACTCTGACGTTGGTGTCTGGACAAGGGGTCCATCACACACGTAGCTTCAGGAATGGCCATTAAGTTACAGCCGACAACTGCATAAGACGCAGGTGAAAAAAACGTCGGGCGCCCGAGTTTCAATTTTAAGTTTAACGAGCCGCCCTTCCTTTTATTTCATTTCTTCGCTTACACTTCACCACGTTATGTTTCTAAGCATCAGCAGTGAACTTGGTGTCATGGCAACAAAAGCGACAGTCATTCCTGACGTAAGAAACAAAAAAAAATCAGTGAACTTATGCCGAAAAAAACGGTGCAAATAATCTGTTTTGATGCAACTGACGAATGAATGGCCGGTTACACTCAATTATCAGCCGTTGGAGCAACGTCGATTACATATTTAGTGTTTTCACGTCAAAAATCATTTGCTTTTCATCCCGGTGCGCACGAGACTGTGGTAATTCGAAGCAAAGCAGTGACGGATCGACACTCGCACCGCAACCATGGTAACAGCCAGCAGAAAACCCGAAAAGTCGTGCGTTGGCGCAGGAAACAATGTTACATGTCGCTGCGCGTGAGAGATGCCAAATCACAATGAGCATGCCAGGACAGTGTTTTTCAACCTTCCTGCAAATATTAATATCGCTCAGGAACCCTGTGTGATGGTCCCAAGTGTCGGAGATCAATGGAAACAATGAAATTAACTGACACTTAAAGTAAAATTTTAAAATATTGGATTCACGCCACCAACAAATGACTTCTCTAAAGAATAACTCGTAACCGCATAGAACTAGCTTCACTCCTAGGCCAACAATTTATAACCAGGTGTAAAGCCCGAAGCTTTTAATAGTTTCGGTCTCGAATTCCAACGCTGCTGTCGCTAACTTGTTTCTGTTACTATACTTAACATTACCAGACCATTATTAACGTAGTCAACTGTTCTCTACATTTCCACATTTCAATACACAATGTTTTAACATACGACGACACTAACAGTGCAGCTATGTCATCCCACTTTCCCAGCTAACGTTTCTAATTCCGGTTGCCACGTGATAGCACCACAACCACCACTCCCGTTTTAACCTTGCGCTGGAACTTTCACTCGCGATGTAACACGTTAATGGCAGAGCATCGATATGCCTCGCATCAGCAATTACATCACAATAGAAACGTGAGTGTACCAACGCTCGACGATAACGTTTCGATCCCGCGTTGGGCGTAATAGGTCGTTTGCCTCGTTTCATTTTCCACCCAAGTAACCGCCTCACCAGAGACATCAGTGGGAATGTTGGAAATCGATGCGGTTTCGGCTTGTTTCGGAGGATGTCGATTTGTTTCGGTGAAACCCTGTCTGACACTCGCGAAAGTTCGGCGGAAGCCCAGTTGAAAAACAAAACTGTTAAGGTTTTCGCAACCTCAAAGACTATATTTCAAACGTTGTGCTTATGTCTGCTGCGGCGGTGCAACCAGATCAGGCAAAGGCCTTCTTCTGGTCGTAACTGCAAACGATGATCAAGCGAAAAGCTTCTTCGATTCGCAGAAACATCGCACGAAAATGTACGTTGTTCTTTTAAAAACTTTCGCCCCGGTGAAAGAATCTAAACACACACGAGCGCTACTATGGCAACTGGAAGTTGAAAACAAAAACAAAAAAAACACGGTGTTTGCGAAAGCGCTTCGGAACGAAGCAGCGCTTGATCAACACAACACCGCACGCCACGAAGCTAACCGTGAGGTCGTTTAAGCTCATGCGATGGTAAGTCTTCGCCTCGTTGCGCTTCTGTTCCAGCGTGGCGGTGATGCCAGCGAGCTTCGTTTCCAGCTCGATCACTTCCAGCATCTGCTTCCGGGTCGAGTTTTTCTCACCGCCCAGAAGCACGCCGACCTCAGTCATGTACTCGTGGTAAGCAGACAGTATCTGAAAAGGACGCGCGCAGTTGTAATTGCAGAGGGATTGAACTGCATGGTGTCGTATGGTTGCCGGCAATCCACCTCCCTGAAAAGATCGACTCCGTTATGCGTGGCGTTTGTCTTTCTCAGCAGCACTGTCCATTTTTCAAATGTATTTTTTTTGTTTTCTTCTACTAGGCAGGGTTCCCACAATTTTCAAAAAACTTTTATCATACTTTTTTATTTAGGAACATTAACACCGTCAGTTATCTTCATTTGTCCAAAATTTTGATCATGGAACACAATGCAAAAAACATCTGCAAAACTTTCATCAACAGTAAAGAACAAAATTTGAATAAAAAATGTCCGACTTTGAAATTTCCGTGCTTTTTCAATATCCTATGTATATTTTGGCCAAATTCAATATTTTTTCAAGGCCTTGAAAAACGATTTCACAATTCAATACTTTTTCAATAAGTACTTTCAATACCGCGTGGGAACCCTGAGTGGAGTTTTTCTAATTTTATTGCAGCAAAGCGGGATGACGCAGTATGGGCACAATCCAGTTATGATCCATTATTAATTGCTACGTATTCAAAGGTCGTTAGCGATGTCGCGATTTTGCCTGTTTTTCTCTGACGAAACGACGAAAAAACAAACGAAAACACCTAAAACAATTTTGTGCGCCGTCTGCTCCTTCCAGCGTTCGTTTCTTGTTCTTTACTGCCGGCTCAATTATGCGATGGAACAACATTATTCAACAAGACCGCTCATTAGAGCTCTTCCTGATTTCAAAATCAGAAAGTATGACAATTCTGATCACTTTAGGTTTTAGCACGAGAAAAACACCTATGTAGCATACGCTATAGTGAGTTGCACATACGTTCATGTGAGCGACTTTCAGCAGATTTACTTTGCCCAACAGATTTACTTTGACCTTTTCTATTTTCAATAGATTTACTTTGTCCCAGAGGATTCTCCAGGCCCAAAAGAGTAAAATCCCATTCGCATCGACTTTCTAGCCGGTAAAACGATTTGAACCGTCGAGGGTTAAATGAACTCCGACAGCAAATTAACTAGCGTCAGTCAGAAACGTGCGTCTAGTCCCTAGCACGTCGGCATCTTGCGCATCCTTAACCAAGTACGTGCTTTTCGTTCGAAACAGCAGCTAATGCGATGGGTCAGGTTTCGTTCGTTCGGATCTTCTGGCCATGACGATTCGGTTGCAGCAACTGACGTGCTGACTAGATTAGAATTGATTCGCTGGATCCTTTGCAGCGGGCGAGATGAAAGGTTAAGGGAGGAAAGTGACGAAAGAGCAGAGGGCGCGTCGTTCGCCATACGGCCAGGCGCATACCAGCGCATGCTTGGATGCAAACAAATTCAAAATGTTTGGATGTTTGGATGCAAACAACTTCTGTGAAGGTGTTTCTGCGAAGAATGTGTTTGAACTTCTGCGAAGAAGGTGTTTGAAACAAAATGTTTGGATGCAAACAACTTCTGCGAAGAAGGTACGTTGTGAATGGAATGTCAAAAGATGCAAGATGCAACTTTCGTAGAACACTTTTTTCACGAAATGAGAATTTGATCAGGATTTAATTCAGGAAAAATCTACAGCGATAAATCTGAGGTACGAATTAAGCAGTTTTCCTCAGGACCCCGCGCAACAATTCCCAGTGCTTTGTCTTGATCAGAAACGACCGCGAAAACCTGGTCGATCCCGTGTCGCTGCAAACCTTTGTTTACATCAACTGTGTACAAGATGTCAGGTTCAGAAAAACGCTGCTGCGACAGAATGCGCGATATGGACCAACATTGCTTCTCGCACACATTTGTTACAACCAAGGCCCTGCTGCGCGTTGAGTGCCCGGTTAAGTGCGGACAAAATCCACACGCAGCACTCCAAACCTAATACCAGGTTCTAAACAGATCTGCATTACAAATCTGACAACGTCATTTACGCCGCTCTTGTGAGGCGTCTGTGTAAACCTTCGTGGCACTCGACAATCGCACCACCCTAGGTGGGGCAGCCAGGCTCAGTTTAAAAAATGCGGGGGAACTGTCATTTTTTGCGGCTGAGTTTGACATGCCTCCATCCTTTTTGTTTCTTTCACAGTCAGACGAGTTTCTAAAAACGTTATTTCGACAAAATGTCAACAACAAAAATGTTAGTTATTTCGGGCGAAGTCAACACGCAATATACCCCGAGAAGAGGCATTTACGACAGCGGATGAACCAGAGCGGAGATTACTTAGATGTTTTCGTTGAGTTGCCTGCAGGAGCACACGCTACATCAGGATTGCTTGTTGTTGCACTTCACCAAATGGGCTTTAAAGAAAGGTGAGAAAGTTTCCTGATGCATGTTTAAGAAACAACAACATACAGGCACTTAAAAAACAACACACAGAAACTCAAAAACAACACACGGGAACTTAAAAAACAGGGCCATTCGGATGCAGCCACCAGTGTGTTGCACAACAGCGCCGCGGTGGTACTTTCCAAATAAAGAAAACATTTGCACAGATGATGGCACCATGCGGCCTTTTACAATTGCCAGAAAGCATGCATTTGCATGCAGATGCGGCAAGTTGTCCGTGAAAATAATTTACCAGTGCCAACAATTTCGACATCTCGTATGGTGGAACGGCACATTCACAAGAAAATTGCCAAATAACACATTAATGCATAAAATTTTACAAAAATTGCAGAAAGCATGCCTTTTTCCTAATGCATTCTGCAGTGAAAGTTGACGAATTGCTAAAAGCAACAGTAACAACCACAGCACACAACAGCAAATTAATCAGCAGCGCTGTTATACTGCCTAAAATCAGAAAACATCGTCAATAATACCTTGTCATCTTTAACTGTCTTATTCAGATAATAGTCTCTGGTTCCCAGGTTCAGGCCAGCTTCGCTGATCTGCAACAATCGGATGGTTACGTCATAAGAACGGGGTATTTCCGGCGTGTTGGAATATTTCCGAAAATTCTCACACAACTGCATTTGCCTGTGGTGATGTGCAAGCTAAGCTGTGGCAGCAAGGTCTTCATTCTTAGCGCAGATGAGCCACGGGTCAAGCAAAACAAATAGCGCGCCAGCAATCTTAGTCATCAACTCGAAACTTGGCGAAACTTCGGGGCAAGCGACATAATTTAAGATGTTATGCTAGAATGTGTCAAAAATGTTGGATTTTAACTACTTGACATCAATCAGTGTGAACCTCGTGAGATCGGCATACGCGTCAGATCGATAAAAAGCTTACTGTGGCCTGACTCTCACGCTTTGACCTTGCGCGTTTGGGTAACACAAGCCGGCCGCCAAACTTTCATGTTACTCTTCCATGCAGTCAACTCGCGCACAGGTTACACCTCACAAAGTGTTGTGCCGGATGCGCAAACACCAGATAATATATGTTGTGCCGGATGCGCAAACACCAGATAAAACGCTGGCCAATGTTTTTTGACGTTTCGCAGTAATCGGACATATACAAACGCAACGCATGTCAGGGTTGGGCAATTTATAGAAACAAAACTTGCAGTAAAATGCAAAACACGCGCACATGAGTGGTCGCTTCGGAAACAAGAATTTCTTGTCTAGTTCCGTGTCTGCTGGAAGTGAAGCACGTTTTGTAATGGTCGTGACCAAAAAAAAACAAAAGCCGGCCACATCGTGTAGCCTTGCAATCTGTTTCTCAAATGTTAAAAAAATTCGTCCGATCGACGATCCACAACATGACTATCAGCTACATGCGCCCGTCGGTGCAGTTTCAAACGTCGGTGCAGTTTAAAAAATGCAAAATCTAAAGCCGACCAACAAGCTCACTGTGATCACGTGCGAACTGGAGTGCTTCGAGTCAGTCGAAACGTCAACGCTAATGAAAGGAAAGATGCCATACGGAAGAAAGTTATGCAAAGTCCTGTTCAAGTCGAACTCGTTCTCGTCCCACGATCCGGCAATAGGCCATCCTCCAAGCTGAAAAAATATTTTCGAATTTAATATACGCACATCAACTCGTATAAGAAACACAACTGAGTCTTAAAAGAACCGTGCCACACCTGATTTATAAGTCGCATCAGAGGTTTTGCTCCCAGTTTGTTGATAGCAGTCAAATTGAGACAAGACTTGTAATACACCCTGGCCTTGACTTCAGACGGGATACTTTTCGACGTGCTGTTCGCCTCTGACAAAGAATTAAATACATATACCGGTAAATAGTGCAGTATGGATCTGTCCACGAATGTCAATAAGTTTTGGCCAACTTCTGAAACAGTATCCCAAAAAGGCTGGTCAAATATACAATTAAATGAGCAAAGATGAAATTTGAATGAGCCTAACATCAAACAATAAGGCAAAATTTGCTTTAAATCCAAAACTCAAAACTTTTTCATGGCTACATACAATATTAAACCTCCATACCACTTGCCAACAAATCAGTTTAACAGTGGTTCCCAACCAGGGTGCCATTTACAACACTCAGGGGTGTTGCGATTTAATACGTTTTTCAGTATGTCATTAAAAATTCATTATGAAAATGTAATCAAACCTTACATCAAACTGCTGTGGGTTCACCACTGGGTGCCACAAATCATATTTATCTTCTGCAGGGTGCCGCAAGCCTAAAAAGGTCGGGAAACACTCCTCTGTAACTCAATGCTGTTGAGCAAAACAGTTTTTACCTACTGATAGCCAAGTAATATATCAGGGTTGGCCAAACCTGCTCTATGTGTGAGCCGTATATCGTAAAACCCAAGTTACAAAGAACCGTAACATAAAAATCTAAAAACACGAATTTATTTGCAATCTACATTTTTGTGTCATCGTAATTATCTTTAGAACGAATTGCAAAAGTAATACTGTACGGCACGCTAGCTACAACAGTATTATTTTACAATATTTCTGCACTTTGCAATATCAATAATAAAAAACAAATATATAATTTTTCAGAAAGCTCAAAGAGCCGCATTCAGTCACAGTTTGGCCACCTCTGTAATATATAATACATTGTGAACATACTTTTACAAGAAAGTTTCATAACCTGGAACAGTTCACACAAAAAATAATCATAACTCCGTCATTAAAAGATCCATTAGCCCAGGCCTGGCAAAGCCGTGGCTCTTGCACGTTTGCATGTGACTCTTATGGAACTACCATATTTATTCGTCTTCAAGTTGTAATATTTTTTGCTAATTGTTCACCTTCAAAGTTGGGGTGCGACTTACACATGAGCTGCAACTTATACACGTATTGCATGGAAACGTGGATAGCAATAAATGGCTTGTAAATTTCTGTCATCATGTTGGTGTATGATATTTACAATAAATCCAGCTGAGCAAGATATATGAGTGAGGAACGGATGGGGTGATGCTCATGTGCACCAATGTGTGATACTCATGTATGCGCATGTGTATGATGTGGCTCTTTGCGATAACACAGGAAAAATTTGGCTCTTGGTCACTAACTGGTTGGCCACCCCTGCAATAGCCATAAAATGCACTGCATACCAACTGTTACCGCAAACTTAGCAACTATTGCAATAAAACATGAACAAAAACAAAAAAATCATTTGACATCTGTGTTGTTTTCAAAATGGTTCAAAACTACATACAGCAGTTTAAATCCTATGCAATATAACAAATCAGCCTATACAGTAAAAATGAAACCAATGCTATTATTCAAATGGCTGGATAAATTACAAACATCTTACCTAACACAGCTTTTAGTACAGCTTGGTTTTGCTGCCATAATTCGTTGAATGTTCCCCACCTACAAACATGAAAATCTATTGCACACAAATATAGAACAACTTGGATATATCAAGGAGTAGAAGGGAAAAAACTCAATCTGGGAATGAACCTGACAAAAAATGCACGGACTGTAGTCAAATATAACTGGAATAACAATTCAAAAGCTTCTCATTAAAGTTGACAAATGTACAACAGAACTGCATGAAATTGGTGGAGAAACCTTTGCTTAATGAAATCAGTAAAATTCAAACTTAAGAGCTCTAAAAAAACAATTCCTTCAAACACTTGACATAAAACTGCTCTCAAAGTTAAAACAAACATGAGGCTGTGGACCAACACTAGCCATAAAACTTCAAATGTTGAAAACAACACAGGTACAGTAACTACCTTGTTTTGGTTTAAATTTATATAAATGAGTACACAAGCCAAGTTCAAATACACACCTTGAGTGTCCCATTGGAAGTGGATTTTTCTTAATCCAGCCACCACAAGAAAACTCATAAAAATTGTGACATGGGTCAACAGTCTCATCCAAAGAAAGTGCCACACGACTAGCAACTTCAATACATGCTCTTGTTGTGCAAAAAGAGTCATTTGACACTTTCACTTCTGGATGTCTACCACCACAAAAAAAAGCATCTGCAAAAGAAACAGCAGTTTGATTTGATGAACATGATTTTGTAAACAAAACTGACAAGGAAATTATGTCAATTTTTTTCACGTCTAGAGAAGTCAGAAAGTATCTCACCACTGCAAATATATCAACACCTTGCCTTTAACAATTTTTTAATACAACTGCTTCAACTTACAGCCAACAGGCAGTTAAAGTTGAATATGCCCTTTCTACAGCAACACCTACCAAATACTATTTCAAAAACACTACATTTGCAGTTTGATACAGGATGCAAAAAACACACCTACTTCAAACTCTATTGCAACTAAAATGAATTGCAAACAGAACTTCATAAAACTATTTGCTTTCTTCAATAACTTAAACTGACATATATACCAACAAAACTAAAATTTGGCAACAATTCCAACCTAAAATATGAAGAGAAACTAGAAAAAATTTCTACATAAGAATTTTTAGAAATTTCAACATCTTTCAGAATAAAGTGAGAAAAAATAGCCACACAGAACCTTAGTCCTTATTCCAAACTAGCCAATTACCCAAGATATATATAACAATTTGCACCAGAGAATTATTTACCAATAGCTTTACGAACTTTACCTTCCTTTCTTGATGCTTCATATGATAAGATAACAACCACAATAGCAGCAAGAATTACAACAAGAAGAGCAAGACAAAGCTCCCTTTTGTTGAATGAACGAAAGAAACTTCGCACATCTCGACAATTGCAACAAAATAATGTTTTGTGGCGATGAAATTTCACCTGAACAATACGAGGTAGTCAGGTTTTTTTGGTCATAAACCAAATTTTTGATGAAATGACCAAAAAAATTAAGTCGATTCAGTCATAATGTCCAAAAATATAGACTACTGAACTGAGTCTTGTTACCATAAGTCTTAATACTATTGTGGGACAAATTACCAAAATGTCTCAGCAAAAAAAACTCAGGTTACAGTTTATTTGTAACCACTTCAAGATAAAAAATATATACATTACACTGTTTTCACTGATAGCAAAAATTCTTAATTAAACAAAGGTGGTACTTTTAAATAAAATAAGCATCTGTGCACAAAAAAGTCAAAAGCTCAATTAGGTATGCAACATGCTGTTGAAGTTCAAAATCTCCAGTGTTTTGAAAATGTAAAAGCTGTAATGTAAAAAATTAAAAATCACTGAACAATAATAGCACAAGAATATAAGATCTTGATTTACAAATCCAGTGGTTAAAATGCATTGTAAAATAACAAAAGAATAAAAATAGTTTCAATAATCATGCAAATATTAATTATATAGCATATATAATGAAGTTCACCTCTGAACTTTCTACCTTATCCTCATCAAGAGATGGGTGCCGGCCATCACTGTCTGAAGAGCTCACCCGTAGGCTTGTGTTTCCATTTTCAGTCTCCTGAAGAGAAGTCACCTAGAAAACAACTTTTAACTTACACAGGTAATTTACACTCAGGATTATAAAGTGGGCTTAACTGCTTGCAGCAATCACACATATTCTTCAAACGATTCTAGGTCTACAACATCTGTCGAAATATTTTTTTTTTACTTTCTTCAGTCAGCTCGACTAAAAATCAACGTTCAGATCTGCTATTGAAAAAGCAAAATTCTAAAATTCAACCTCAATCCTGACCACTTAATATTATCATCACAGAGGCTTTGTTTCTGGAGGTGTGATGAAAAAGGCCAACATTTACAAGTGTACCTCAAACTTTATTCAAACACTGGTAAGAAAAATTTTGCCCATCACCATCAGGTTATGTAAGTTGTGCAATCATACACGTGTAGTTAGTCTTCATTAGTACACATCTGTTACACAGAAAAAGGTAAGCAAAGAAGAAACATCTTGTAGCTGGAACACACACTTATCACATAAAGCCAAATAGCAATATGAACACACCACAGCACTATCACACACTGCAAAAACGTAAGTAAGCATCTTCTTAGTCTATTGTTACCAATGAGAAACCTTTTAAAAAAAAACAACATAGATTTGTTTTAAAAACAAAAACACCTTTTCACCACCTGAAAAACGGGCTTTTCACCATTAGCAACATAAAATAAAAGTAGATTTAACAGTTACTGCTGAAAATTAACAGTTGGGAGTCAAACATAATAGTTAACCAAAGACAAGCTTAACACCTTCTCACAAAGTAGAAATGTTGTATGTAATAACTAACTATCACTAAATCAGAAACACTGCACAGAAAGTGTCATGTCTACATTTTCTGACTGATGCTATGCACCATTGTTATCAAACATCTAAATTTGACAATCAATACATTTACATAAAACAGTAGCATCTCACCCACACAGTAGCATGCTAAAGATGGCCACAACAAGTGTTTACCGTACAAAACCACAAATACTAAACTGGCAACAATTTAGAGACTGGTTCAACCAGTTTCAACATGGCTTAAATCACAACAAACTTTAAAAATAATAGTACATTTGCTTTAGACCATGAGAAAGCAAAATATTAACACAAAACAAACATGCAATTACCCTTTTTCAATTGCAGAAAAAAATAAGAAAGGCTTCATGCTAAATGCAACATATAATTTAGATTGCAACATTTGTGCATGTCAAGCTACTTACCAGCTCTAGTGAACTATATGAAGCAGATCTCACCATTGCCACAATAAAACAGAAGTCTTATTAAAAATTAAGAACTGTAACTTTGGTTTTATTACAGGCAAGACATAAACCACAAAAAAAATTCTCCAAGACTGAAGACCTTATGTAACCAAAGCACATGCATAAGAAAACCAACAAATAGGTTTAAAACTCACACACTACCCAAACTTCAGGGATACATCAGTGGATAGCCACCATGGCTGTTTGGGAATCAACTTAATTGAAGACATGCTAAAAAATATTTTTTACAATTCAATTGCAAGTTGAGCTCCTGTTTTAAAAAATTTTGAACTATCTTCATGAAAATCAGTAATTATTTTGCCAATTTACTCTTATATATTAATTGCAGTCTTGATCTTGATCCAATAAAAAAATATTATATACAATTTGTATACAATCTAGTACAAGTCATAGGATGATAAACTACTCTAGTAAAACATTTCAACATGAAAAAGGGTAACAAAAATATGCTGCTTACCAAACCTAATTAATATCTTATGATCAAACAATATCACCTATGATTCATACATTTAACATACATTCAGAGCCAGTTCGTACATGAGGAAATGAAAGCCTAATGTTAAGGAATACAATCAAAACTCATTTTCTATTAACATTTGTTCAGTAACTCAGTAACATCTTCTCATATGTTCAAAAAAGCATTATCACAAAATAAGATGCATATGCCACATTACAAACAACCATTATAAAACAAAAATACAAATATCCATTTTAACACCTTCGGTGCCAGTGTACGAAATATACATACTTTGAAACCATGCATTGAGCTGCTATTTTCACGCCACTTTGTAACTCACCAGCTGATTGTGCTAGAGAGCTGTTCAAACACAAACCCTCAAGATGCAGCAAGTCTTCTAGATTGCATTGAAAAAAGTTTGGAAAGTTTTGGATTTCAGGTTTTTTGTGGGTGACATCATAAGTGGGGCAGGTTTTAGGCCATTTTGGCTCATGTTATTTGGCCCTGGCCCCAAACTGCTAGATGGAATATTTTGCCTCAAGCTTCTATTGGAAACTAGGCTGTAAACAGAGCCTTTCGAGCCGTTGGTTTTCTAGGATTTATGGTTCAAAAGTTAGGCCTGAAAACAAAAAATCAACAATTAGATAATTATTTAAATAGGGGTTTAATTATATAAATTTGTTGTTTCTAGACCATAACTTTTTAGGCCATGAACCTAAAAAAATTTTCATTGCAAAGTAGAAGACTTCCTGAGTCTTTTGAGGGTTTAAACAGCTTTCTAGCACAATCGCCTAGTGAGTTATGGAGTTGCTACAAGACGTTAGAAACGAAGGTTCACGCGAATTGTCCCGGCAGCAAAGGTGTTAACACTTGCACTACACTACCAGCCAACATCTAAATACGTCATTCACATTTGTTAACTTGTTACTGGTTGACGTATAGATACATCTAGACTGAAAATTGTGTTTTAAGGGACTGGTTATGATGCTTTTTGCTTGGAAACAGTCTAAAAACGTTGTCCAGGACTGACTTCAAATATTATTAGGTCTTGGAATGAGAATCCAAACTATCTGTGGTAAAAAGCTTCTTGAAAACATGCTTTTTAGAATGTATCCATCTAGACAGGACAAGGACTGCGATTTTGTGTGATGGAAGTGTTTTGACATGCTGCCAAATGCTAAAAAATGTTTTGTAAATGTTTATGCAAATATATTTAGGCATGCTGATAAAGTTTTATTGCTTGACTCCAGTGTTAGCTGCTTTTATTGTCTCAAAAAACTTTTCTAATGAAGTGAAACTTATGCAAAAAATATGACTGTGGTAGGCCCAGGCTTGTTGCAGTGGCATGTAGCCTGAAATGTTTTGGAAATTATTTGATAAGTTGGTATTTTGTTAGTGTAAAAGCAGCAAAATGTTTGCCAAGTCTACCATTTTGGCCTAAAGCTGGAAACGCCTAGCAGTATCTGCCTTCTGCAAAAGCAGACAGCATTTGAATTTCCCACCAAAACTGCCCAGTACCTGTGGATACCACCGCAAGGAAAGCATCCACAATTGAAAGTGTTAGAAAGTCAAAATCATCCATTCAAATGAAAGTTACAAGTAACCATTCATAATTGAAAGCTCTAGGCTTTCTGTGCAGCTTGAGAGGAACCAGACAACTAGGTTCTGGTTTCATAAGTTTGCAAGATTCTGACTAGAACACATGTGTTAAATTAATTAGTCAAATTCACAAATTTTTAATAATAGGAAATCAATTTCACATACATGTAAGCATCCTTACCTCTGAAACCTACAAGTAAAAGCTTATGAGTGAAATGGTGAAGGACTATTTGCTTTCTTTGTTATTGCACATATATGAAATCCATTTCCTATTAAGAAAATTTGCTGATTGGTTTGACTGCATCACCTTTGCAGAAAATAATTACTTGATTTAATTAATCAAGTTTGAGTTACATAGCCTGTCTAGGTTTGATCAACTAGCTATGATGTGATACAACAATGTGAAAAAATTAACAAAACCCGAGGTAAATCAGCTATGTCACTATTGGTTGTTTTTTTGGCCATTTGTTGTTTTTTTGGCCATTGACTGAATTTGTTTTATATGACTAAAAAAATTTAGTCAACTAAGTCATCTGAAAATATGGAGTATTGAATACTGGTATGACAAATTATAATACTATATAGGACAAATAACAAAAATGTGTCAGCAAGAAAACAGCTATGGATCAATGTTATTTCCCACGAATTTTTATTTAAAAAAAATAAATATTAACCTCCCTACTTGTAACATCTTGTTTAAAAACTTCAGTAAAATCTTGGTAAAAAATTTGATACAAAATTTTCCAAAACTTGTCTACCATACCAGTGGTGTTAATCAAACTAAATATTCAGACAGACATGAGCACATCTATAAACAACTGCCTGTTTGTTGAAAACAATACATTTTATATACATTACATTTTTACACCACATCAGTGCATACATAGATATATATAATATGTATCCAAGGAGTAAAAGATGTGATAAGTTAGAACAAATTTTTGACATTTTTCTGCTACACAACATTTGGACAGCTTCTACACAACATTTGGACAGCTTCAACACTTCGTTTTAGAGATATGGACACTTACTTATACTCAACTGGAGTTGAAGTTACTGACAGAAAAATTAGTATATTAACGATGTAAGATCAGAGTTTCTTCTTTCCAATTACAAAAGAGTTGCAATTTAATATGATCATTTTATACTTTGGTCAGTTAATACTAATCTTTAAGCTAACTGTCCATTGCACATCACAGAAATATTCTTAAATTTAACACAAAGTCATAACTTGGGTAATTTCACAAACATTTGAGAAGAATCTTGGCAGATGCAAAATTGTCAGAATAAGCAACTTTTTTCTTGAGATTAAGTCTGCATCTTTAAAAGTTTCTTCTTGATTAGTTGCTCTGCTAACACAGAAGTATTTGATCCTTAGGTTTGTTTTAATAATGAAATGAACTGTATTAACATTTCCACTATTACAGCTACTGATTACTTAATGCATCCTGGTACATTGACGGATATAACATATTTTTCTAGAAAAAACAACATTTATCTATGTTTAAAATACATTAGTTTATATTTAACATGCAGCCAGTAGCAACATTACATTCTTCTCTTGTGGCTGTGACTGAAATGGCAGAGATAAAGCACATTGTTTGTCTTGTTTTAGCGAAACAAAAAAAATATATATATAATAGGTCCTTGCCTTGGCTTCAGCTAATATAGAATAGAATGCGATTAAGCTTATTAATGTCACTATTAATAGTAAACCCGAACTGGGGAAGAAAAGCATTCTTAACAATAAGAAAATTAATGCAATTAGAACTTTTCAATACAATCTTGCCTTAAACCATACATCACATAAATATGTTGACATAATCATACATGCTTATTTTTATTTCAAAATTGAAGATTATATAGCAACACAATGCAAGACTATAATTGCATAAGTTTTAGCAACATCACAATGCATAGTTAAACTTGCCAAAACCTGTCCCATTCCCTACATCCAAACACCTGCATGGCACACTCAACTGCAATGAGCTTTGGTCTCAAGAGTGCATGAGAAAAAGTGGTGTAATTACAAGGAATGCCAAAAATGCAGACATCACTGTAACCACATGATCTGCTGTTTACAAATAGCCTCTTGTAGAAAGATTAGCTGTCAGTTTAAATAATATTCTCAATTTAATTTTTAAATTCACATTCAACCTTATAATCAATGTGTAGAGTAACTTAAAAAAAATTAAGGCAAAAAAATACAAATTAAATTAGATATTTTTAAACTTTTAGTAGTCTATAAATGATAATAACAAATCAATAAACCAAAGGTTTAACCTTATTTTAATAGTGTATCAACCTTGGAAAAAAGATTCAGGTTTGAGTCACTTAAAAATTTGCTGATTCAAATTTAGTGCCAGCTGATGAAGAAGTTGCAGACATCTTATATATTACACAGACCAATGTACAAAAAACAAAGTGAAACATGTCTAAACTCCCTTCAAAAATTAATTAAACCACCTGATGAGCTTTTGCATTAAATCATCCACAAAAAGATAAATGATGTTACAACATTTTAACTATTTAACACATCATGCAAAAGAAAAATTTGTATTTAATCTCATTTAAGGTATGTACATAAAATGCAATAATAATGATATAACGCATGCAAACAAATTTTTTTTCAGTCCCTCATTCAGCTGTAGTATTTTTCATGGCATTTCCAATACTGCAAATCATACAGCTTTTGAAACATTTTACAAAAAACATTTTTCACACTCTGCTTTATAAAAAACATTGACAAAGTAAAACCACAAAATGATTAAAGAATAATGACTGTGCTTTACACTATGACATCCATCAAAACTACACTATGACATCCATCAAAACTGTATATATATTAGTTCTACTCAAAGCCATCAGTATGACGATTAGCAATTTTTACATTATTTTATGACTAACAAAAAATCAAAGAAAATAAAACATTTTCTATAAAAAGAAATATTCCTTACAGTTTTCACAACTGAACATTTATGCAAATCATTTGCCAAAATTTGTGTTCAAGTTAAGTAGGCTACCATAAACAAGTCAATTTTCAGAATATCACCAAAAATCGCAGAAACATCATGTCATTGGACTCGTTATGATGCACTTACAACAAACATATGATGATATGCTTGGTAAGTGAGGCGGTGAAAAGTTATAACATGGTATTTCATAGCATATAACTTTGTGAACACTCACCAGTGCCAGCTTTCACGTCTATGTTTATTGTCAGTGCACCGTAACAAGTACACTGACATGCTTTTTCTACTGTTACCTGATTTGGTATTATAATAACATTTGACCCATAAACTTAGAGCTTAAGACAAGAGACAATGCTTCCTTAGCAATACCAAGATTTGACATATCAACAAGTGTTGATCACAGAAACAGTAACACAAATGTGCAAAGGTCTTACCTCATCCTGTGAAATTTTGGCATATTTAATAGACGGTTTCTGCATTCAAACTCAGTGGATCGTCACAAACAATTACACATTGACCAAATGCAATACAGACAGACAATCTTCCTGAAGCAAAATAATTTTAAAGATGACTTTTAGCAAAGTTAGTTCAAGGACCAACAACATGATACTGCTTTGTACCACAGTTCATTCTGATTCATCTTGTATATCTGCCTATTTATAATAGGCATTTATAATATAATAAATTTTGGTTGGCTGTTGCTATGTCCTGGGCTAATCTCAGTCAGTAGGTCGTAACTTATCAGCACGGTAGTTGTCATTTATTAGATTAGATGCCAGAAGCATGAAATCGAGGCTTATTTAAATTCACAGATTTGCTACAATTGAGAAATTGAACTTTAAACTTCAGTTATGCTTAATTGATTTAAATTTGATCATTTTGATTTAAATTTGAATTGAAGATTAAGATTAGGGAAAAGAACTTTGCAAACATAGGATAGATTATATTAACCATTCTAGTAAAATGACACAACAATGGATTTATTCTAGTGAAATGACGCAACAACGGATTTACGCAACAATGGATTTATTTCTATAATTATTGAATATTCCATATTCACGTTTGATTTGAAAAGTCCTCAAAAAACCTGCCTTTTCAAATGATGTATCACACATCCTCCTACCAACTGGCATGCTGAGATATAATATTAGCCATTAAAAACGATATCAAGCATGAGCGATCACAAAAGTTATGTTAAATCAGCCTGGGTTCAAAGGTCAACTAACACAACATTTGTGGCTAAGGTTTAGGAAATTTAGCAAGGACATTATGCTTTACAATTATTGAAACATATGGCTCAACTACTTGTGCAACTGAAATTAACACATTTGCTGCCAGGGTACAATATATTCATACTTTGAAATTGGCCTAAAACCAGCAGTTTTCGGTTGCCTTACCAACATCATAGCTCCTCTGCCAATTGCACTAGAGAGCTGTTCAAACCCTTAAAAAATTCAGCAAGTATTCTAGTCTGCAATGAAAAAAAATGTTTTGGTTTTGGGTTTCGAGTTTTTTTGTGAGTGACGTCATAAGTGAGGTAGGTTTTTGGCCATTTTGGCATCATTATGTTACCTGCCTGGCCTTGGGCCCAACCACTAGACCAAAGTATTTTGCTGAAGTTTTCATTGGAAACTACGCTAGAATTCAAGTCTTTTGAGCCTTTGATCAACTTTCTAGCATTCCAGGTCTAGCTACCCCAGCAGGTCATCCAAAGTATGAAAGACTTGGATTTTAGCCAGTTTCCAAAAAAACTTTGAACAGCGAAATGCTACCATCTAGCGGTTTGGGCCCAGGGCCAGAGGAAGTGGGCCAAAAAGACCTAAAGATAGTCCTCTTATAACATCACTCACAAAAAATCTGAAACGCAACACCAAAAAAGTTTTATTCATTGTAAACTACAAGACTTGCCAAATCTTTTGAGCGTTTGAACAGTTCTCTAGCGTTTACAGCGCTGGAGTTATGCTCACACAAAGCCACGTGCGAACAGTCTGTTTGCACGCGAACCACTTAAATTAACCGGCACTGAAAGTGTTAAGAAACTTTAAAGTTTTACATGTAGAATCCGTCATGTTGTTGTGCTTGAGTGAGCACAAAAACAAACTTTAAATGCTAACTATCATCACAGATGTCAAATTTTTTGAAAAGTTAGTTTTTTGTGACCAGAAGATTGAGTTCCACAAGCCTACCAAATTTCATCATGTATTCTAAAAGGGTGTCTTGCATTTTATTTTTTCTGGATCACTTGACATGGAATGAACTACATGCGAAAGTGTGTACATTTTGTTTTAATTATAAAACTTTTTTCCATTAACAACTTCACAACCCTTTTCAGTAAAAATTGAAAAGGCTACACAACAATTAGGATGATAGCAGAGAGAAAAACCTTCACAAATTTCAAGCAGCTAAAGTGAACTCATCTAAGTTCACTTAATTTGAATTGTCAGTTGCCAAATTCATATACTTTTTTGATAATGGTGAAAATTCATGCACTCTTTTGATAATGGTGAAAGCGTTGCTTACTTCCTTCACCTACATACAGTATGCATGCTTCACCTGCTTTTCTATAGTACCTTAACTCTTAACTTATTGCTTGCCCGGCCACCATCATCTGTGTTACGTTAGGTTAGGTTAGGTTAGGTTAGGTTAATGTCTGTGTAAATGTTATTTGATTTAACATTTGTGCCTCTGCACCATTGTTTCACTTCTTTATTGTATTTTTCATGTGTAGCCTACATATTGTTCATCTGAAGCAGCGAATGGTGAACTACCTAGCCTGCTAAGCACTTTGATAAACTTTTCTGATAGGAAGTGGCTAGGTAACCACCCTGCATGACGTGGTTTGAATAAAGCGGTCAGTTTGTCACTCAAGTGGCATCAACCTGGTAGCATAACGGTCACGTTTCAACTCTGCCATGCTAATGAATGGTACTGGTTGTGGGTTCGCCTCCCATCTTCATTAGACGATACGGCCCTCCGCTGAACGCGGCCTTAGCAAAGTGGCCCCCAAGTTAATGTAATTGCCCACCGCTCATCTAGGAAATTGAGGAAATTAGGGAATTTTTAGGGAAATGGCATTTTGTGGGATGTCATGCACTCGCCTGCGAATTCTACTAAACACTATCTGCAGAAAGCCAGGCTTTAATTCACTAAGTAAGGACACTGCTCAATCATGGAGCTGAACAAGCGAGCAATGAAACAGCGAAACTGATCAAATGATTCCCAGGGCGGGCAAACTGCACTTAAAGAACACTTGGCAGTATTGCATTCCGAGACCGCAAGCACAACGCAACAGCCGCGAGGCGAACACAGGGGCACAATTAAGAATTGCAAGATTACAGGCGCCACGTAGTGGCAAGGACAAGGTAATTATACATTCACCACATGGGATAAAAAGTGGGAAAATTTGTGGTCACATGTTATGTTCCTGTGATGTGAAAATAACTTTTGTGATTTACGATCAGTTACAGGAAAAGGAATCAGTGGACAATAGCATGATATTGTATTTTCTTTACCAGATATGTGTTAAACCTGTTTTGGAATTACCATCATGAAAAAGTGCGTCGAAAGTAGAGCCTAATCATGTTTCTGTGAAAAACAGCTTATGTTACGTCAGCTTTTTGGTAAATCATGTTATATTGCGAAATCATGTTAAAAAAGCTTAACGTTACAAATCATGTTATAAGGTTGGACACCGGTTGTGTAATGCGGTACTGTATGGATATTGATTTTTTGTTTTCTTGTGAATGCTAATACAGCTGTGGTGATGAAGTGTTTTGCTCCTCTCAATGTTGGTCATGTGCAAACACCGTTGCTGTAATGTGCGCTGATGTGTAGCTAACCACTTTTTGTGTTCTTATGTCTGTGATTGCATCTGTGATATGGACCACGAGTCCGCAATATAATAATATTATTATTATATTGTGGTATGTAAGAAATATAGTTGGCCTACTTGTATGTTTTGGTTTTACATAATCAATTTAGTTACTTATCTCGTAATCTTTTACAGACAATATGGTTCTTGAGGTGTGATTTATCTATGCTACTGTGATTGTTCCCAAGTGAACAAGCAGCAAATGTGCAACGTAACAAAATTTGATACTGCTTGTTAATGTTAATATGCCATTAAAAGTTCTTTAAGGTAGACAAAAGTAATGATGTAATGTACTGATTTGTGTAAAATCTAGGGAATTTTCATGAGATTTTGGGAATTTTAAGCTCAGCTTTAGAGAATATCTAAAAAATATTTATGGAAGCCCTGTGGTAGTCTTTACCTAATGCCTAGGTCAAAAGGAAAAGAAAAGCATGTCATTTGTACAGGTGTCAGGGTTGGGTGAAAAAATAGAAAGGTGAAAGATATAAGAGAAAAAAAGAGCACTAGAAACTATATTACGAAAAAGTGACGAGCGTGTTTAAATGAACCAACAGCAGTACTGCATTTATTGGCAAGAGCAGTATGTTTTTTTACGAAAGTCGATAGGGAACCTCCGAGCATGATGCTGTTTGAATAAGGCACTGGCTACAGAACTGCACATAGATCTTTTAAGTTCGACATCTTATTTGACCACCTCCTGCAACGTGACAGTAACGTATGACGAGAATGCAGTAGGCTTGATAGAAACATAGTAAACCTTACAGTAACCGGTTACCTAACGTTAAGCTTACTCTAACCTAATGCTAATCTGGCACTAACCTAACACCAATCCTAAAATCTAACCTCTAAAGCAAAAGTTTGGAAAGTTTTGGAAAAAGTAAAGAAAAACTAGTTCCACGAATTCAAATGTGCAAACAGTCACTATTACGATAATGCAAGGTGGCAAGACTAATCTATAATGGAAATAGAAACAATTCTCCTTTCAGGAAAGCTTTTAAGCACTGATATTTCTTAAAGTGGGAAGAATTTTCAGATTAAAAGGTTTTTCCTAATTTCTTCCGCGAGCCACTGAAAACGCTGATTCGGGCCACATTTGGCCCGCGGGCTACTGATTGCGGTTTTCCCAAATGACGTGAAAATTACCAATCCACGGTGTAATTCCCCAAAAGTGGGAACGCTGCTTTCGCAGCAGCAGTTTTCTCAAAGGATGCGAGATTCGCACGCAAAAATGAAAAGCATTAAAAACGTAATCGACAGAGATGAGAGGATTTAGGTTTTCATGGTCCAATCCGACAATTTCGTTTCAAAATCAAAATCCAATAAACTAACAGTTCCAAATCCAAATCCTTCTTGAATAAAAAATTCTATTAGTTGTGTTCTGCCAATGGCAAAATAAACCAAGCATAATTGCCTCGTGACACAAATTATCCACTTCCAATACCTTGAAAATATATTCAGGTTAACTTATACTCGATTTTGACGCAAAGCATTATAAAAGTGGACATTTTAGGGACTTCAAGGTAAGCACCATTAGCATCAAATGCAAAGAGAAGCTCAGTTATAAAGCAAAGTGGAGGATATAAAATCAGGCAAACAATATATCGGGTACAGTACAAGTGAATCAATAGCACTAAAAAAGATTTTAAAAATTTCAATAAAAAAAAATAAAAAAATTGCATGAAGATGCGCATCGCACAAAAAATCGATACAAATTGTTTCTCAGAAAGGCATCAAAGGTCCTGACACAATGGCTAACAGAGGTGATCGGATAGTGGATTTTCACTATGTCATCCTATCCTGTTTTTGAAAAATGATATCCGTATCCGATTCGAATCCTGTTTTGGTTGAAACCAGAGATGAGCACGGATCAAGACTGGATCGGACTGGATCAGGAGTGAAGCCAATTTTGGCCGGATAAGGACTGGATCGCACTGCATTTTTTTTAAGTGGCAAATCAGGACTGGATCGGACTGAGAAAATATATTTTTTTGCACGTATAGCCCCACAAATTAATGCGATAATTATGAACTAGAGGTAACATGGGTCAGCACTTTTGCAGCCCGGCCCGCCCGGAGCGAACAAGAAACCGCCCGGCCCGACCCATTTCTGCTAAACCACAAAATATTTTCTGGCCTGGCCCGGCCCGTGGCCCGTAATATAACGTAACTTCAAAAGCAAAGTAGCAACACTTAGGTTTTCAGTTTGTTGTCCTTTGGACACGAAAACCAAAATCTCTAAGCACCATGTACATGCAGTCATGAACTTTTTACTGATATAACCGTTTAATGAACATGTACACAATATGCCAGTATTTATATTTATATTTGACTAAATTCTATTGCATCTTACATTACATCTTAGAACAAACAATGATGTGTTCTTTTAACTTACACGGTGAATAATGCTTCTTTGAATTCCTGCTGAAAATGTTCAAGTGTATATATACTCCTCAAAGACCTGAATTTAAACAAACAAAAATCATTGAACTATGACAGAAATTCTATTATCCTAAACATTACAAAAAGTTTGAATAACACATCAGAGTAGCGTATTTTTCTGTGTTCGAATGCCATTTCCGAAAATTCCTATCAAACTCCTCTGTTCCCCAGTTTCCTTTGATCCCAGCCAGTTCCCCATTTTAGCCTGTCCTGCGTCAGTGAGCTAAGGTATTTATTTTGTCGGGCCTGATGATACGCTTGTCGTCAGAGCTTGAGAGGGCGACCTCATCTACTTGCTCAGTGAACAGTTCATGTTTTCGCGAGCGAATGATGTTCATGGTTTGGAGTTGTTCTTTTCCTGTAAACAAACAATTTTTGTAGTGCTCAAGATAAATCGACTTTGATACAATGGATTTTTTTACTCCTTTGCATCGTTTTCATTCTTCCCCATTCTTCGAGAAAGCATAAAGTTTCGCCCACAGCCTGGTGAATTCTGTGATGGTTTCTCCTCCACATTCAAATTTGCAGATTGACCTAAACCTTGACCATAACCCGAGATCCCAAACCTTGACCACAAACTCTTAACCCCTTAACGATCGCGATTGGCCGGCCCCTTTTTGGCCATAAATCGCCAGCCGCTAGAGCTAGAGAGCTGTTGAAACTCTCTACGGATTCAGCAAGTCTTGTAGTCAAAATCGAAAAAAAACGTTTTTCGTTTTCGGTTTGGCGTTTTCTAGAGGTGACGTCACAATGAGGACATGTTTTGGAAATTTTGGTTACCTTTGGCCGGCCCTGGGCCCCAACCCATTGACCAATTCTATTGGCTCAAAGTTTTGTTGAAAACTAGGTCAAAACCCGCGTCTATAGAGCCCTTGATTGACTTGCTAGCATATCTGTAGCCAAAATTATGGATAAAAACCCAGTTTTTGGCCTAATTCAAAACTTTTCAGAAAAGGCACAATTTGCCCTTTCAGGGCAAACTTTGGCCAGCCATAACTCGGCAGCAAATTGAACTTGAGAGCTGTTCAAACCCTGTAATGACTAGTGGCGTCGTGTAGTTTAGATTTAAAAAGAAATATTTATTTTGGCTCGCAGTATTTTAGGATTCTAGGCTAGAATACGCGTTTTTAGAGCCCTTGATTGAGTTTCTAGCATTTCTGGTTCAAAAGTTAGGCCAAAAAACAGCTAATTGGGAAGGGGCTTTTCTCAATACTTTTGGGGATTTCCCTAATTTATTTTATTGTGTTTTGGCCCTAATCTTGGAACCAGGAACGCTAGAAACCCAATCGGACCCTTCAAAGTCCCGAAGTGTAACCAAAAAACAGCTAAACCTAAAAAAATTAATGTCATTTAAATGGCTCCTGCGTGTCTTAAAGGGAGGTCGGGCAAAAATGCTGACGTCAGCAAAAAATAACATAAACATCCTATCATCATATCAGCATTAAAAAAAAACAGAAATCCTAAACTGAAAGTTTTTTTTTTTATTGCAAACTACACACCTTCACGAGTTTTTAGAGGGTTTGAACAGCTCTCTAGCTCAATCTGACGGCGAGTTATTGCCTGGGGAGAAATGCACCTCAGAGTGGCTTTTGAGGGAGCAAAATGTTGGTCAATTTTTGGTTTATGAGACATAATTTTCGCTCCCGATATGCTAGGAAGTCAATCATGGGCTCTATAGACACGGATTTTGACCTAGTTTTCAACTAAACTTTGAGTCCAAAAAATGGTCCATTGGGACAGAGCCCAGGGCCAGTCAAAGATGGCCACAATAACTCAAAAACACCCCTACTTGTGACGTTCCCCCCAGAAAACCTCAAACCCAAACGAAAAACGTTTTCTTTCGATGTCAACTAGAAGACTTACTGAATCCGTGAGGGTTTGAACAGCTCTCTAGCTCTAGCGGCTGGCGATTTATGGCCAAAAAAGGGCACGCCAATATGTTGGCGCGCGCAGTTGTTAAAGGGTTAAACCCCAACCAATTGTTTCCTCATATTGCACTTGTCACATGACCACTTCCACCAACTGTGTTCAAATGAAGGTCAAAGTACCTGTAATGTTGGGACGTAAGTGTTGTGATGTCACGAGTTCCAGACATGCATGGGTTTGCATGTTACCATATATGGTCATAGTACACCGAGCGTAATGCATGAGTTTTCGTGTGACAAGGCAGTTTGCATTTGGCGTCGGATCGTTATATATGTCTACTGTTTTCTGTTAATATAAGTTATGCCCACGGTGTGTCAGAGTGGTAACTGTATTGTGAACGCGTGCTGAGCCATCTGCTAGGCAATACAAGCTTGGAGACATTACATTTGGCCACAAGGATAACCGTGAACAGAAGAAGAAGAAGTTTAGTTTTATTGGGCGAGGGACCGCAAGGTCATCGAATCAAGCCCCTAATAATGCAACACAAACAAAACAAAAGGCACATAAACAAAAGTAAACAAAGCAGAACATAAAAGACACACAACGCACAAAAAAACGACAACAGGCAGCAATGTAATTTACCACATTAAGCAGACCAAGTGAGGTCACCGATTAATATTTGTAAAGTAGGACATTGCGACAAATAGAGCACGTTTTTGTTAAGTTTTAGTTCAGTGAAAAATTAGCTGCATTGACTAGTAAAATCAAAAGAATCGTTAACATTAAACAGAACTAAACCATACAAGCAAAAATTAAAATAATTATTTCCCTAAGATAGATATATCACAACACAACTTGATCCAGTAAATATTTTTTGTATGTTGGACAAAAGGCTAGGAATGATTTGCTTCTTCAGTCTTTGGGAATATTGTTCCAGAGTCTTGGTCCTGTGTATTGTATAGATCTTCGTGTTAAAGATTTTTTTGATGAAGTTGTGGTGAGATTGTTACTAGTAGCTATTCTAGTGGGATAATTATGTCTTTCATTAATATGAGAATAACAACTGGAGATGATACTTGGAAAGCAGTTGTGAACTATTCAGTACATAAATTTTCTTAATTCGTATTCATATATCTGATTAATCTGAAATATTTTGCAAGAGTGATATAGATCTAGCATTGGGACGTGAGCAGCTCTGGATGTTTTACAAATACAGCGTATCGAACGGTTATGAAGTACCTTCAGATGAGTCAAATACGTTGCAGGGACTCTACCCCAGGTCAGAATTGCATATTGGAGATGAGGATAAATTAAAGAGATGTAGACTTTCTGTAATATTTTGATATCAGAAATTGGCTAAAGTTTGAAGAGGGCGTGGCATCCTTGAGCTACTTTCTTTTCAACTGAAGCAATCTGTTCTTTCCTTGTTAGATTGGAATCAGTTGTGGTGCATAGGTATTTAGTCGGTTATGATTATTTAATAAAATAGTTTTGGTTTAAGACAGATTTAATGCAAGTTTATTCTTTTGCAACCAATTGAATAAACTGTTTATTTCAATATTAGGTTTTTTCTCGAAATTGTTAGGATCGGTATCAGAAATAAGTAATGCTGTGTCATCAACAAAAATATTACAAAGAAATTGGAAGACAGGGGGAGATCATTAATATACAACAAAAATAACACAGGACCAAGAGTCGAACCTTACTTCACACCACAAGTGATTTGCATCAAAAATACCACGTGTATTGTCCAGAATCATTCAGACGTAATACATAGTTATGAAGTTGGCTTAAAGCCAAAAAAGTAAAAAGACCAGAACGAAAGCCAAATTGGTGTTTTATAATAATGTTGTTAGTATCTAGGAAGCTGGCCAGTTTTTATGCATCAGTTTTTCAAATATTTTGGCAAAGTGTGATAAAATAGATGTTGATCCATAGTTGGAAGCGATATCTTTAGCACCAGATTTAAAAATTGGAATAACCTTGGCAAGTTTCAATTTATCAGGAAAGATTCCGTTTTGTACGCAGTTATTAAATATATCTGCTAAGTAAGTACATATAATATTTTTACTCAATTTCACCAATCTGACAGGAATATCATAAGGGTCAGTAGACTTTTTGTCATCAAGTAGGTTAATAAGGTTCAGTATTTCTTCTGAACAAGTTGGAGTTATGAACATTGAAGAACAGATTTGTGGAGGAGGTAAATAAATATCAGTTACAGTGGAAGGTATGGCACTGGCAAGTGATGGACCAACTGAAGTAAAAAATTGATTTAAAACTTGAGCAACAGATTGGTTATGTGGAAGAGAGGAAGCACCAGGTACAGTTTTTTGAATAATTGGAATGGAATTGTCAGCAGAGTTTTTGCCAATTACTTTATTGATTGTTTTCCAAGTTTCTATTGGAGCATTATAGTTCTCGAACAGCCGGGTTTAGTAGAAATTGAGTTTAGCCTTCTTTTCCAAGTGAGTTAATATATTGTTAAACTTTTTGTATTTTGAAACTCGGAAGCAATGCCACTATTCATAGCTTTTTCATAAAGTTTGTTTTTAGTTTTAGTAGAATTCAGCAAACCTTTTGTTATCCAAAGTTTTGATGCCAGCTTGTTCAATTTCTTACTTAATTTGATTAATGGTGCATTGTGGTCCACAGAGGATTTGAATATTTTAAAAACGTTGTTGAATTCTTCATTTGGATTCTCAGAGTTACTGGCAAATTTTCTTCCAAGTTTGTTGATAGGCACATCGCAAAATTTTCTGGGTAGAATTGTGTGTAACATCTTTTCCATTTAGTTAACTTGTTTTCTTTAGGTACTATTTTAGCTAGAGGAAAGATAGGATGGTGATAACTGATATCATATGGTAATACTCCAGGATGTAGTTCATGCACAAAGTCATTACAATATATGTGGTCATGTAGTGATGGTTTTTGTAGGTAGGAAATCTTGTAGGTAGGGTGATCATCTGATGGGCACCTATAGATTGCATGTTATTTATAAACCGTTTGTCCACAGTGTTATTAGATAAAGCATTAATATTATAATTGCCAAGTAGGTAAAAGTTTTCTTTCCATATTCAAAATATTTATACTATTTTCCAAGATTTCTCCAAAATGCTTTGTATTGTTGTTAGGATGGGAAGATAATACACCCACTAAAATAAGGTATTGCTAACATCTGTTACTTCTAGTTCTACCCACATATCTTCAATGTGGTCATTGTGTAAGTCCAAATCAGATCTGATTTTATAGATCAAATTTATTTTGACATATATCCCTACACCACCTGCCTGTGTTAATGAGTTTTTATTAATGAAAGTATATCCAGGTAATTGTATGTCATTATAATTGCTGTTATTCTTAAATTTAGTTTCACTAATGGCTATCATGTCTGGAGTAATTACTATATCTGCCAAAGGTTCATACATTTTTCACATATTCCTTGAAAGACTCCTAGTATCAAGGTGAAAGATAAGCATTTGTCTACCTTTAAAAGATCTAGAACAGGTTTGTTGTTAATTGATTTTCTGCCAGCGGTCTGCGCTTGGAAGAGCTGTGTTGTTGCCAAGCTGATTGACGGTGTGTGGACCGGCAAGTCATGTCGCAGAATTTCCTTTCCCTACCACCATTATGTGAGAAATTTGACATTGAGAAAATGATACGGAATGCAAATGTTGGTTAAAAAGTTTTAAACTCCATGCCAGAGCTAATAATATTACGGATGATGGTCGAAAAGTTGCTCTTTTACTGGACCAAGCAGGACGACATGCACAGACATTATGTTATGCCATAGCTGGTCCCATGGTTGGCGTTACCTTTTTCAAAGTGGGGGGGCACAAGTGCACGTTGAAAAGAAATTATAGCAAATTTTGTGGTTTGAATTGGCAACTGTGACGTCACAAGCATTCAAATATGACGTCATTACAGATACACCATATGAAGGTCTAAATTACACTATTTTAGACAAAACTACACCGTTATGAAAACGTATCAGTGAACCACCTGAAATTCAAATAGGCTGTAACAGGGGCGACCCAGGTCATCAGCGTCACTCGGGCTAATCATACGATTTATTCTGACTGACTGAATAAAACCGTTCAACGCTTGTGTCACTGAAATATCCATTTGCTTTCATTCTGGCTTGCATTACTGTTGCCCTGTAATGTTATGCTGTGTAACATTAAATGAAAAATTATCATGATAACTTCTCTATTGTCGAGTAACATACGACACAGAGCAATGATAACGCCACACTGATGGTTCTAAGGGGTGGCCTGGGTGGACCTTGGCTCTCCCAGATTTTGGCTGGCCCCAATACTAACTATGTTACTTAAACGTACGATATTTAGTCAAAAAAGTGGTCCCAACGCTGATGCGAAAACGTTTGAGAAAACAATTGCTTTATTCGATGCAAAATTTGAACGAAAGCCTAATCTGTTGTACAAATGAAGGTTATTTTCTGCTATGCGACAGAAGAAAGAGGAACCTGTTGCCCATTTTGAATTGTGACTTCGTGAAAAGGCAGACGTTTGTGAATTTGGGGACGTTGACCGAGTTGATAGCGTTATTCTTGTCCAACCTGTTCCTAATTTGTGGAACCTTCAGTTAAAGTACAACTCCTTGGAACAGAGGACTTGACTTTAGAAACAGTGCTTGCTAAAACAAAACTCTTTGAGACATTACGGTCCCAGGTTCCGCACATGGAAGAGAAGCAACAGGCAGTCTATAATCACGATGCGCCGAACTCAGTGAATTCTGTTTCGGGCCCCAAGCGTAAGGATGCATCGCAGGTATGGCGAGGACGCTCGTCTACAAACGTGAAATCAGACAGGCCTGCTATAGTATGCTATGCATGTGGGCGGAAGGGTCATCGGGCCAAAAGCTTTCAATGCTCAGCGAAGGACAAAAAGTGTTTTAACTGCGGGAAATTCAGACACTTCAAGAATAAGTACAGGAAACTTTCTCAGCCGCACTCCTAAGTGAAGCCAAAATCAGTAGGCGAACATCAAGTAAATGGTGTTAATACACCTTGGGATAAAACGATTGACTCGCAGGCGTTTGCGTATTCGGTAATTCCGCAAGGGAATGAATATGCCACACACCTTTGCGTAGGAGAGGTGGCAACTTCAAACGCTATGACTGACTCTGGAGCCTCTTGTAATTTAATGGGCAAGCTAGGTTACTTAGGAAAATATAAAGCAGTCCCAAGTTCGGGCGACTTTCAGGAAAGAGTCCATTCGTTTCTTTGCATATGGCAGTGAGAAACCATTGTCAATTCACGGAATTGTTACTACTGATATTGTTTCACTCGATACAAATGAAATGTGCACTACAGATTTTGTGGTAAATCAATGAGATGCCATTATGCTGCTGGGAAAACAGTCAGCCATAAATTTGGGCTTATTGAGAGGAGGACCTCAAGAAAGTCACGTTGATCACTATTCTGAGTCCAGGGATTCGATTATTTCCCAGTGCAAATATTTGTTTACCAGTGTAGGCTTGCTCAAAGATTATTCGGTTCATTCACATATTGATAGGAGCATTAAACTGGTCGTCCAGGCAATGAGACAAACTCCATTTTGGCTGAGAGAGAAAGCCGATGAAAAATCCGACAAGCTGTTGGTGTATGATATCATTGAGCCAGTTACAAACGGACCAACTAGGTGGGTCTCGCCCTTGCTTGTTGCACCAAAACCGGACGGGGATGTACGCGTTTGTGTCGATTTGAGGCGCACCAACGAAGCTATTTTTCTGAAACGCCACCCAATGCCTACACTTGAAGACTTGCTGCACGACATCATCGGAAGTACCGTGTTCAGTAAATTGGACTTGAAATGAGGTTTCCACCAAGTCATGTTAGGTGAAGCCAGCCGTGACATAACGACTTTTGCCACGCACAGAGGTTTATTCAGGTATAAACGATTGGCGTTTGGGTTGGTGTTTAGCGCCTAAGAAATACAACAAGATCATTAGTGACGTTTTGAAGAACTGTCAGGATTGTGCGAACATCGCAGATGACATAATAGTCTACGGAAAAAGTGAGCCGAGCACCACAAAAATTTGATTGCAGTTTTGGACACATTGCGCAAAAGTGGGTTGATGGTAAACGAAAAGAAATGCAAATTTCGATTGCCTAAGTCAGGGTTTTTTTGAAGGAATATGTTAGATACCCAATATGAACCTCTATATAGACCCGATTTCTCTAATTCTAGGGACCCGATTTTCTTTGATTCTAGGGACCCAATGATGATTTTCTCTGATTCTAGGGACCCAATTTTCAATTCTAGGGATCCAAATCGGGTCCCTAAAACACCTTAAAAAATGGCCTAAGCTCACATTTTTGGGCATGATCTAACAAACCTGAGATTGAGCCCAGAGAGGAGAAAATTGCAGCCATTCAAGATTGTGAACTGCCAAAGACTGCTAGTGAATCTAGGTCGTTCCTGGGTCTTGTGCAGTATTCTGCGAAATTCATACCTGATTTGGCATCGATTGCTAGACCAATACAAGATCTGATCAGAAAACATGCTGACTTGTTATTGTTGGACTTTGTTTGGAGAAAAAGCAAAAGCATGCTTTCGATAAGCTTAAGTCGCTGATGACTAAGCCAGGCGTAATTGCTTATTTTAGGAATGACCGTCAGACACGAGTTGTTACGGATGCATTTCCGACTGCACTCAGTGCAGTTTTAACCCAATGTCAAAATGGTATTTGGCATGTAATTGAATATGCATCTCGAAGTTTGTCTGATGTTGAAAGCAGATACAGTCAAACCGAAAAAGAAGCACTTGCTATTGTTTGGACAGTTGAATGATTCAATCTTTACTTGTTTTGAATGCAATTTGAGCTGGAAAATGATCATAAGCCACTAAAATGTATTTATGGTCGCACATTGAAGCCATTAGCGTGAATTTAACGTTGGGTTTTGCGATTGCAGGACTACGATTTTAAAGTAGTGTATCGTCCTGGTAAAACCAATATTGCTGATGTGCTGTCCAGACTGAATTTGAAGGTGAATCGTGACCACGGTGAAAAGTATTATTATTTTGCAGCACTTGTTGGCAGTAGCACGATTCCTGCTTTGCGGCCAGACGAAATTGACATTGCCACGAAAAACGAGCCTGAACTTGTTGAACTTCGACAGTGTATCCAGACAGGTGATTGGTCAAATTGTTCGTGCAAAAAGTATTTGCCAGTGGGGCAAGAACTACGTAATCACAGCAATTTACTGCTTTGGGGAACTCGCATGATCATCCCCAAACAGTTGCGCACGCGATTGCTGGAACTTGCGCATAAGGGTCATCAGGGAATTGTGAAAACAAAAAGTATGCTTCACATAAAAGGTTCGGTGGCTGGGAATGGGCAAAGAGGTGGAACGCCTATGTAGAACTTGTGATGAGTGTCAAGCAAACAGCGAGTTCAGCAGACCTGCACCAATTACAAGGACTTTACCACCTTCTGGTCCTTGGCAAGATTGCGCCATAGACATTTGAGGACCTCTACCCACAGAGGAAAATATTTTTGTAATTGCTGGCTATTATTACTGATATTTTGATGCTGTTATCATGGAAACAGTGACTAACGCTACCATAGTCACGGTGATAGAGGGAATTTTCGGCCGACTGGGTTTGCCATATTCTCTGCGAAGTGATAACGGCCCCCAATTTGTTTCCGATGCTTTTCAGAACTTCTTACGTGACAACGGCATCGAGCATCGACGAATTGCTCCACTTGCGCCTTGGCAAAATGGAGAGTGCAAGTGACAGAACCATACGTTGATGAAAGCAATCCGCATCGCACACTCCGAGGGAAAAGATTGGTGCCGTGAGCTGACCAGGTTTCTCATAGCTCACAGGTCTACTCCACATTCCTCAACCGGTGGAACGACATTCTTTCTGATGTACGGATGTGAGATGCCAACCAAACTACCAGACTTATGCTGCGAGCAGACTTCTTGATGAAGCGACTCACGAAAAAGACTGGGCAAATAAACTCAAAGGGAAGGCATACGCTGATAGTAAATGTCATGTTCAAGAATCGTCTATCAAGGTTGGCAATCAGGTGCTTGTTAGAGCGCCAAAGTTGAATAAACTGTCTTGCAACTTTTATCCAGTTCCACGGACTGTCATCGCGAAACACGGAGGGGAACTGACAATTGAACGGGACAGTGCTTCACTGCGTCGTCATACAAGCCACTGCAAGCCATATCAGCGCATTGATGACTCTGAGCTGCCGCTCAATAGCGCTGACAGTGGAAAATCAGACAATGACCGTGATAGTTGGGTGGACATGCATAGGCCGTCAATTTTGACAGGCTGTATCTCACGACGTAGTAGTGACGTCATCACCAAAATTGGTGTGCGACCATCTCTCACCACCATCTTCAATCGATGATGTCATCAATGACGTCATCATCCGAGAAGATGGGGAGGGAGAATTGTACTCTAGAGTAGACCCGAGCACATGCCAGAATCCTGGAAATAAATAATAACCACTAATCACACACAATCACAAAAGAACGCATCTGAGGTTTGTCCATGATGGCAAGTTGGAAATGCAGAAAAAATCTTGACACCTCCTCCGCCTATGAATGAGCTTCTTAGCAGAGTTGGACAAAAAGCGGATTTTGGACTCTGCGGACGCGGACTCAACACGTTTTTTGCAGATGCGGAGTCTAAGAACGTTCTTTGTTGGTGGAGGCAGAGCGGAGACGTATTTTTTCAAGCAACATGCCTATACGTTACTATAGAATCGCAATTTTGCGGAGTTAAGGCAGAGTCGGTGTTGAATATTTCTATGATTTGCGGAGGATGAGCGGATACGAAGTAAAACTTTACGTAGTCGGAGCAGACGAGGAGTCAAAAAAATGGGACTCTGTCTATCTCTGATTCTCAAATCCACAAAAAATGGGCAGTCTGCTCTGCGGACTCAACTCTGCTTTTTGCCCACTTCTGCCAACAGTGCTGTGAGTTGTGTCAGTAGTGAGAATGAACATGTTTGAAGTAACTCCATAAATTAGCCGTAAAAATAGCAATAGTGATTTTACTTTTTCAAATGAAATAAAGAAAAAAACTTGCCTGCTCCGCCTCCATCTAGTCTACACAATGCCTTTGCAACTCAACTTTTTGTCCATCACTGTACAGCAGCCCACACTATGCTTTTTGAACCCTTGCGTGAAATTGATTGTAAATTCGAAATGTTGTTTTAAAAACCAAAAAGTCTTGTGCAAGCTGAAGGTGATGTTGGGCTTCGTGCAGCGTGTTTAGCTTATCGGCTAAAGGAACGTTCTGATAATCACTGGCCAACACTATTTTTGGTGCTCAAGGTTTTAGAGCTGATTTAGCTTAATTTTGGGTCGCTTATTTAAAAAATGTAGTCCGTTATTTTCTATCTGGTCAACGTTTTAAGTTATTTAAGAATTTCGATTTTTGTGAAGGCCTTGGTGAATGGTTTAGCTCTACTCTTAGATTTCCTGTGACATCACAGATTTCAATTCCTGTGCTATCTGTGGCATGTCTTAATTATCCATTTTTTCTTTGTGACACCATAAATGTTGACGTAAGCTACATTATGTTTAATTGCTTGCACAATGCACGACTGCAGGTCCTCTCTTTCATTCTAGTTTGTGACACAAAACTCATTAAAATTACAGGTTGTTTATAAGTATCATAAGTATCTTGATTATGGCTACATCATCAAGAAGACGTTGTTTCAACGAACCAAATGTTTTCTGCTATATCTGTGGCACATTCAATTTACAGCATAACAGAAAAACAATCAGTGATTTTGTAAAGCGTGCTTACCTTGCATACATCAAAGTGATGCTGGGTGATCAAGACAAGCCCTGGGCAAATCTTGTTTAGAACATTTACGGCAATGGACAAACAAAAGTAGAAAAAGCCTACGGTTTGCTATTCCAATGGTGTGGCGAGAGCCAAAAGATCACTGCAACGACTGCTATTTTTATGCAGTGAAAACCAAAAGCATCAATAGGAAGAATAGGAACTCCTTGACATATTCAAACTTAGAATCTGCAATCAGGCCAGTTCAACACAGTGAAGAACTTCCTGTTCCAGTTTTGGAAGGCTTGCCACAACTGGAATCTTCTCTTTCCAGTGAAGAGGAGGACGTTTTAACTGACAGTGATAACCCCCTAGCAGGAATCTCTTTTACCCTCGCAACTCTTTTCCCACGGAGAGCTGAATGACTTGGCAAGATATTTCAATCTTTTTAAGGAGTCTTCTGAGCTGGTGGCTTAAAGAAAAAAATCTTTAAAAAACGGGTTCTCTCATCATCTTTTACCGGAAACGTCATGAAGATTTCTTGCCATATTTCACCCAAGAAAATGAGATTGTGTACTGTAACAACGTTGAAGGTCTTCTGAAAAATCTCGGAGTCTTTGAATATAATCCTAACGATTGGCAACTTTTCAATGATAGTTGCAAAACAAGTTTGAAATGTGTTCCTCTGCACAAGGGCGCATCTAGGGGTCTGTTTGGCTGCCATGACAGACCCCTTTGCACCGCAGTTACTCAGCATCAAAGCCGATAAAATATCAAACGCTGTCACTGCAGGTATCTAACGCGCGTGTTTTGGAACAGGCAACAGCCTACATTTCCCTTCTAACGTTGCATAGTACTATTACGAAACAACAACGTTACTGCCTTGTCTAAACAGCGCCTGCGCAGTGACATGAAACAATCCACGTTTTTGAACACTCGAAATTGATGTTGCGTCGAACGCACGTGTTTCTGAATCCTCTGGCAGTGCCCGCTCTAATACTGTCAGAATCTCGTGCACTGCCACGCACACGCAAGAGCTGTTTTGTAATATTTCGCTTCATGGCGAGAGGACAGTCTACAATCACGATCGTTTCGTTTTGCAGTTTCGGGCTAATTTTATCAGCTGATTACACCTACTAGGTCATGGCAAAATTAAGTAAGTTTAGGCTTTCCTCAGCATCACGCCAATTAATGTGGGTTCGTTTCCCATGAAACTATATTTCTGTAAGCAACTTCTCATATTGAAAGGTGTGACAGCTAGCCTCAAAAATTGTGGTTGCATTATCTGAACAAAATATCAGTCTCGCGTCGTATTTCGAAAATAGCCTTTTTAGAATTTAAGCAGTTGACGATATTGTTTGCTGTGCAAGAAGTCCTATATTGATTTCGTGTAATTCACTTTTACATTACGATGCAACGTAATCAGAGCAACTGAAATGCAATCGTTCTTCTCTGCAGTGAGTTCGCAAGTATATTTGTAACCAGCGCTGGGAGTTTGCGACAGGTAGTCTGCAAAACCGCAAGTCCGCAACTGCGGAGCAAACTTTTTCATTGCGGATTTTCGACACGAAAATTTAATGTGTGTGCGCAATTTTCATTTTTGTGCATAGTCCGCAACCGCAAATGACAAAAATGCACAGGGAGCCATTTTAGAAAGAATCCCTTTAAATTAGTCTCAGCGCAGTAGCTCTCTGCTGTGTTTTCCATGCACGTGCAAGTAATCTGCCTTTTTGAGTATTTACTTTTGCAGTCTGCACGCTTAATGAGTGGATGGAATTTACCTACAGAATAATCGTGTATTGTCTTGTCTTACCATGTTCCCACTCGACGTACTATTGAGTGTGAATATTGTATGACTTCTGTAAAGTCAGGCTACGTTTAATTGCTGGTTAGGGTCAATACCGGTACTATTTTACTATTAAGTAAAATATATAATTAGATTAAATTAATGATGTACCAGCAAGGTTTCTTTTTAGAGGTCCCACATATGTTTACAGGGTTTTGGGTTAAGGTTAGTCTTATTTAGTTAGAGTGAAGGTAGAATGAGGATGAGAGTTGATGTAAAAATAACCGTAGATGTGTTGGGGGTGAAGCTGAAGGTTTTGGGTTAGAAGTATTGTCGTAAAAATGCATGATCTAAAGTAAAAATTTACCATTTTGCTATTATTAATGCGTCTGCTGCTTATTGTATCTAAAATCGACTGTACCTGAGGTGAATGCAATAATTGACCTCTGTTGTAGCTTGTAGGTCTATAGTAATTTGATTAATTTCACTACTGCTGTTTAATAATTATGGATATAGCATCTGAAAGTAGGCCCAGTGATAACGAAGATTACCATCCATGACCCCATCTGAAAACTTTCTTTGGGCCTGTCGTAAAAAAAGAAGCAAAGGAGAATAGTAAAACGCGACGATCAGGTGTGGTGAAAGGAACCATTCTTTGCAAAATGTGCAATCGTACATTTCCTTTTACCACTGAAAGCCTCTATTCTTTAAAGTCACTCCATAAGAAGGTATGGTACCGTGAACAGAAATGCACTGATGAGACCGGATCGGTCGACAGTTGCTTTTTTAAATGTGTCTTTTGCTACATCTAAATGGCCTGTGTTTGGATACTCTATCAATTATACGTCATACCGCCAAGCTTGCATTAAACTTATTGACTGTTGCAGAAACACTTAAACGAGTATGAAGATTTTGTAGCTGCTTCTGCGGGTGGATCCAAGAGAGGCAGAGTGAAAGAAGCTGCAAAATCAAAAGAAAGCCCTCCAGCAAAATTGCCAAGGCAAACTAGTATTACGTCTGCCTTCTCAAACTTCAACAAGAAAAAAGCAGAAGAGCCTTTTCAAGAGTAAGTCATTTTTAAATTTGGTTCGACAAGCTTTTTTACATTTAAGCAAATATTTAATATAATTTAATTGAAGAATCTAAACAGTTTTTTTGCAAAAACTATAAAGAGAGCTAGAATACACACTGATTGTTTCTGTTTATTAAAATGATCGATTTTCATTTATTAAAATAAATGTGTTCAGTCTATTGATTGCTTTGTTTATAGCTTTATTGTTGAGGATATGATGCCTGCATCCCTGACGGATTCACCAAGATTCCGTGCTTGGTATGAATATATA
>Ga0210059_1001277_pt1 | contig 37314 bp, 18 predicted proteins | sample Ectturendosymbi2_FD_188042 | JGI IMG/M metagenome (GOLD analysis project Ga0210059, IMG submission 188042) | Ecteinascidia turbinata endosymbiont from Florida, USA - Sample 2 (SPAdes) (version 2) | ecosystem: Host-associated > Tunicates > Ascidians > Unclassified | place: Key West, Florida... | reverse complement strand
CCCACCCAAACAAAGCTCCAAGCCCCCCAAAATTAAAATACGAAACATTATAAATCAGTGGAATTTTTGTTAAATTTTGATGTCAAACCCCCGCACAAACGTAAAGTTCCCCTGCTGATGACTTTCTGGCGACGGTTCTGCCTTGACTGTAAACCGCACTTGAACATAGGTTACAAGCCTCTGCGATGCATTCGCGACGTTCGCGTACTTGTGCATTTCGCGTATTAATGATGCTTGTATCACTACAACTGTCTTCTGTTTATCATAATCTCTCCTGTGACGGATGTACACGTGATGCTGAAGAAAATCAAGGCGAAAGAAGAATTTGGTCGGCAAAAACGTAGCCAAGGAGAGACTGAGCGTCATCTATACCTTTCGATAAAGTAAAAAAATAAGAAATGTAAGTCGCCCTTGATTGTAAGCCGCATGAAATGATGAAAAACTTTGTAGGCCGCAGCTTACAATCGAATGAATACGGTGCTCAACTGCACATACAGTTAGCTGCGAGAAGAGAGTTTATGATATAAACACTGTATTGTATTCTTACTAAGAAAAAATATTTCCACAGGGTGGCGAGTGACTCGGCAAGAAACAACATTCACCCGAATAATAAGCAGAAACCAGAGGTTACAAACGAAAACACCAAAAAAATAACATGTCAATATGGCTAGCTAGTCTGAGTGTGAAAGTTGCTTCGAAACTTTTGTCGTGATTTTCTTTCACCTACATTTTCAGGTGCTCTGGTTAACGCCACTGTTTCAATGTTTCTGCTTAAAAGCTTTGCTGAAAAAAAAAACGTTTCAGTCGCGGCGTTTTAGCTAACACTGCCAGATTCTTGAGCTTTTTCTCCTTAGAAACTTCGCCATTTTTCACTCCAGATGACATTACTGATTTCGGCATCGTGCTAGCTAAACACTGCAATCTCGCTTCCTGCTCTTACGTTCTACAAATCTACTGATCAAAAATCTTTTCTGTCAGAACACGCAATAACATGTGGTGTAAATGGCTTGACTAGCTTCATATGTTTATGATGTAACGCAAGAATAGTAGCCATCGGAAGAAAAGTGCGATTCCACCATACGTCACCCATGATGAAACAGAGGTCGCAGTTCCGCTGCGGCTACCTCCAGACGGCATTAAGAATTTACGGAATGATTGATACTAAACAGCAACCACAGCAGAACTAGCTTTGCTGCTTAAGCACGCAAATAGTATCGTTTTCACGACATTTGTGTAGTAGGCGAGTAGATAAACCCATGACAAAAGAACGATTTTTAGGAAAAGTTACAAGCAAAATTCAAATATCTTTGCATTGAACAAAACCAAAAATATTTATATTCAACAGTGATTACCAAAACAGGCAGAAAGTCAAACTTGCACAAAAATCATTAATGATACTCAACGCAACATCGGAATATAGAGTTGTATTCTTGTATTTCTTTTGAATCACGACAATTTTTATAAGGAATATATTATTTAAAACAAATAAATGCCATCACGGGGGCCCCCTTGGAGCGGAGGGCCCGGGGCAATTGTCCCCGTTGCCCTCCCTTAATCCGGCCCTGGTCCTTATGGATAATTTATATTTTATTTGCTGAAAAGTTTAAAGCAAAAATAAGCAAAAATATTATCACTTTCAAAACATTCAATTTGTACATGCTTCATCTTTCGTAAAAACTGTGCCTATATCTAATATTTAAATTTATTGTTACAAAGGGCGCACATTCAAACTTTGACAAGGGCGCCACTTTGCGTAGATACGCCACTGGTCCTTTTGATACTGAGTAGGCCTACTCTATTGCAAATTTTATTTCTGACGCGAGAAGACTTGTCACTATAACTATTGCCATTGCGACATCACAATGCTTACACATGTTAGTCTTGACAGCAATGTGCTAGTTAGCTAGCGGTTGTAATCCCTATTAGTGTTTTAGAAAGTAGGCTTGGTGATGGTTGGTCGCCGAAGCTTTGGGCTGTCGCAATTGAGATAGAGAAGCATTGGCCTCCGCGATAAATTAAAGGTTTAGTGTAAAATTTAGAAAATTGAGCTGATGCTGCTCGAGGCAACAAACATTGTGCGACTGTTCCCGTCGTTTCATTGGTATAAATGCTAATCTGTGGTAACCTTACAGCAGTGAATCAAACGTCCTCTGCATGCGGTGCTCCTCGAACCGGTATGTTTATCTCATCACTCACAAAATAATATCAAATGAAACGACAAATTCACGTAAGTCCCGTAGTGTAGTGGTTATCACGTCTGCTTTACACGCAGAAGGTCATGGGTTCGAACCCCATCGGGACTACGTTTTCTTGCCAAGCACGCAACTTCCAGCGCAAGCAGTTGTCTGCTGCGAAATTCTTGAAGTCTTCCCAAATATGACGTAATCGATTCAATCACCAACATTTTAAATCGGTTCTGAAAACTGAGGATACGTAAACTTGCATGAGAACGAATTCCTATTAAAATTTTTGCGGATTGATTTACTGTGTCACGTGTCACCTTTGCCGAGGCTAAGTACTTGAATACAGATTTGTGCAAACTGTTGATGTGTATGCAGCTTGTTGCTTTCATTTGTAAACCGTAACTGCACACGAATGATAGAGCATTAGCTCGCGAATGATACAGTATCAGTGGGAAGAGTGTCCACCTCAAACTTGTACGGTTGGCGTACGATAAACGGCCACTGAGTGAATGAGTCGCCGTAGCGCCAGGCCCCGTAGCCAGATTTTAAGGTTTGGGGGGCACAATATATTTTTAGGGGAGCAATATTTTTGTTTTATTTTGTGTTTAAAACAAATTATTTTATTAATTTTCAGCGATTAACTGGGCAGCATATTGCGAGTTGTCTGTGTATCACCAAATCATTTGCGCAGTGAAATCTGATTCTCGTACACTTGCAACATTCCAAAGCGTTGGAAAAGCAAAAAAGTATTGAGAAGACATTTCAAAAATAAATGTGTAGGCCCTACTTTGTTCGCATTTTCATAAGACTTCATGCTTATCCTAAATTCTAATAATTCACGAAATTTGTAATTCATTTAGAATTCTGGAAACTCAGCTTTAAAATAATCATGCTCACTAAAACCAACATTTTGCTAAAATTTTTTCTTAGAGAGAACGCTGGCTAAGACTTTATATTACAACATTACCATAGCCAGCTTACTAGTGCCATGGCGTTCGCGCTAACAGAGACACTGCAGAAACGGTTTCGAAAGACTGTCGCCAATGACTGTGACGTCACTAATCGAAATTGTTACCAGCGTGGACATTCCTTAATACAATTTATTTTGTAACAATGAGGTTACCTTTTAACGCAACGTGCGGTGATGTTGCGAGTTGGCGTAACGATTAAACAGATTGAAAACAAGCATTTGCAAAATTGATTAATTTTCCGAGTTTGAATCGTTTGGGGGAGGCACTGCCCCCGAATTCCCCCCGTGGCTACGGGCCTGCGTAGCGCTCCTTGGGAAAAAGCGTTCATCTCAACCGCCCCGACAAAAGGCATTAGTCACGCTTCGGCCTGCCGCCAATTGTCGTTAAATGAATCTGTCGTGCATGCGATCCATCAAAAAATGATAGAGCAGCGTTGTACAAATTTTGCATTTCCCGACGAACTTCACGAGAAATTTTACCTACACGGAAGACGCATGCTAATATTGTTTGTAATAGAGGGTTTTTCGTAAAACACTGGTAAAGGGTTCATGTTTCTTGTAGGCCTATAGATATTTAAAGATGCAAGGGTCCAGGTATACCTTAGCCTTTTAGAGTATCCGTTTTTTGATCAACATACTTTTAATTAGCAATCGTGTCACGACTTTTGATGCCTTATCGAGAAACAATCTTTATCGCTTCTTGCAAAGTTGTGCATCTTCATCCAACTTTTTCATCCGATCTCTTCAAATGTCTGATGCTTTTTACAAATCTTCGTTTTCCCTCAATTATTTAACGCTCATGTATGACGGTGACCAACTTACTGTATATAGTTGCTGACAGAGGCGCAGCCAGAATGAGGCCGAAGAGGTCATGGCCAGTGGCGTAACTGACGGGGGGCAGGGGGTGCGCCGCCCCCCTGGCAAGCTAAATGTGAAAAATGGGGCCCCCTCAGAGATTTCATGAACTGTAGAATATAAAAGTGCTTCTACAATTTTTGGAAATCCGTTGGTCTTGACATTTTAAATACTGAAATAGTGCAGTGCTTAGCAAACCAACAGTCCTCAAATGTACCGTAAATTCAAAGTTGTTGCAGTGCAGCGGCGTGCAGTGTACAATACATCATCTTGAACGTGCATACTGTGTGTGATGTAATAATCGCCCATAGGTGTGGAACGTTGCCGTCATTTGCGGCCATTATACATCTACTTGCTTTGGACTGTGTGATGGAGTTGTGAATCAGTTTGTGTCTGAAAGCTGTCACGTACATTTCCTTGAGATAAGGCAGTGACCTTGAGATTAGAATACAGAGAAAGTTGTGTAGTAACACTGCAACTTTCTTTTTTGTTTTGCAAAGCCAATTAATAAAACTATCTGCAATTCCCCTTTGGATGTTGAACGCAGCAGCGGTGTTGATTTTAGCATCTCGGCTGAAGGCGAGAACTTTGTTTTTCTGGCCATCCCAGTGGGTACCACGGCTTTGGTCTGCGCAGCGCACTTTACACCTTGAAGTGAAGTATGCGATTAAGCCCATAGTATGGGTCACGACCCAAACAAGGGTTGCGATTTCGCAAAGGGTCAGAAAATAGGTTGCACTTGAGAAACAGTAGAATGCTGACATTGAAAACGAACTTAGCAACCTACTGCCAAAAATCATCCATATAATCAACATTTTTGTCATTTTAACATACGCTGTTTGAGGCTTGGGTGGCAAGATGTTCACCAAACTCAGATTTCAGTCACGTTCGAAAAAGTATTGGAACTATTAGTTAATTAAGCAATATACAATTATTGTCAGGAGTCGTCTGATAAACACCCACATCCGGATTCATTATCATTTCTGAACTTTTTCTGAGTATTGCAAACGCTCTACATGGCAATTTGGCACTAACGTTATCAATCAAAAATTTTGGTGTGTCTCCCACCTCTTTACTAAGTGATCTTTGTAATATTGATTATGCAGTACAGATTGTAGTTTTGACAACGAAATGCGAATATCTGCAACATAAATATACGAAGTAGGAGTAAAAATGAAATCTGGTGCTCAGAAACCTAAAGAGAAAGCACAACAGCAATTTCAAAGTTCTGCTGCAAAGTCCAGAGAGCCGTGGGAATTTTTTGCTGCTTCCATCATCCCTACTAACAACAATTTAGCTGAAAAATCCTGTAATGCTTTACTAGTAATTATCCAACTTCAAAGACAAAGTTTTCTTGCCTTTGCTGCTGCAAATTTATTGAATATTACGTCAAAAATGATATAATTTGAAAGGCCACATGCATTAACCTAGGAAATATCTAACGCCATAAACGCTGCGGTGATGTTCTAGGTCAGCAATTTTGTGATCTGAATTTCGACAATTAAATGTCCACGGAGATCTTCAGTTTATGGATTAACTCAAATAAAAACAAATGTAGTAATAACTGAAAAATTTACATTTATGACTAGTGTGCTCAACGCAGTTGCACAGTTCCAAAATAACATCTTGAAAAAGTAGTCAGTATTTAGTTGCATTACTCCTTCATCCCCGCTATGTTGAGGATACGCGCGAGAAAAATACGTAATGTCATAACTAATACCAACCGTCAAATCGTGCTCTAAATTAAATGAATACAAACGATTGTCCAACTCATGCTAAAAATATCTCGCAAAAAACATTTGATACCTTGATTAAAACAATTTACATGTTTTTGTACACCACTCAGCATCCCTATCCGACATTTTTAGCCATTTACTTCAGAACCTGATGTTAAAATGTCTTCATTTCTTCCTACTGCCGGATTACGATTAGATGATAAGTGAAAGTAGGTATAGCTGGTGCGCTGTTTCAGTGTTTGGCATTTCCCTGTGTTCATGGGTGTTCGTAGGGGGGACAAAATAGGAATTTGCCACCACCTGGAAATTGGGACTAAAAACCAAAAGTTTCTAGAAAACCTGAAGTCAGCAGCTTAATTGACTTAATTCTTGCAATGACAGTTTTATTTTCCGATATGACACTCACACTGCACAAGAGCCAGGTTCGCTGTTGTGGTGTCATTCAATTTTGAGCTTACAGTTCACTCATGTCCGTTACATTGCCTCCAGAGGCAGGTTGCGAAACTTGGGTGCGGATAGTTCTAAAATGGCCTTCATTGCGTAACAGTAACATGGCAACAAAGGTTCACTTCAAGTGGCGGTAGTAGGCGTTTAGCCGCATGTGACTCTTGAAGGCATCTGTGGCAAGTAATGGCAGCGAGACAATGACTGCTGATAGCAGGAAGTCACTTTTATACAATGTGAAAAGAAACCTTGCTGCCAACGAAGTGTATTTTTGGCACTGCTGCCGTAATATTTCCTTTGTGGTGTAGAAAGCGTTGTGTGAACGCCCATTTGCATTGTATCGTCAGCAGCCTGAAATGGGCAAGCAAAATGTCGACTTTGCCGATCAATGGAAAAATGTCTGTGAAGGCCCATGCCTGTGTTGTTCATGTTTATAATGTAACATCTGCTTTGTACTGCGCTATAAATAACCATTTTTGTGTTATTCGAGTACCCTTTGTCGCAACCTCTCGGTTAGCATGTCGTTGAATGTGTAATTCACCACGAACCAGGTGTGCATGAAGACATACACCCACATACATGTGTCGCAAACATGCGAAGACTAATGCCCATAGATATGTAATGTAGGCTATGTGAATTTTTGGGAACTAATTATTGCATTCCCAAACGGTGTCCAACGGGCCCCCATCAGCAAAGTTTGCCCCCCTCTGGCTCAAACCTTTAGTTACGCCACTGGCCATGGCCTCCCCAAAAAAACTTGTTAAGATTTTTCGCTGGTGTTTTATATCAATCTCAACTGTTCAAAAACAAACGGAAGGAACAGTCGGATTCATGTAGTGCCTTGTTCTTCACTAACCAAGGTTTAACGTGACTTTTTGCGATCGGATGTAAATCTATACGACTAAAGCATGCCACTTTGTTAGCAAAGTTGCCAATTAATGCGGACAACACGAGCTGAGGTGTAGCCTGAATGAAATGCAAGAGCGCAGCTTTCTTGCAGGAGTACAAATTCAGATGAGACATTTTTGAGAGGATTATTTGGATGAAGTATTGCCGAACCAAATAGAAACATACTTGGTCAAGACATGATCAACCCGAACCGCACCACGCAATGGAGTGTAATGCAACAACGCAATGTTTCTTGGCATTGTGGCTAGTGGGTATGCGAAGCCAGGTAGAAGGGACTCAATTTTGAAATGTATAGCACGTCACTGTCAGCGCAGCACACAAACTTTGTTAATATCACATTTATTACAGTTTCAAAGAGCAAATATAAAAAATCATTAGCAGGCAAACCATTACTAGTCACCAAACAGCCATGGTAATTTTGTGTGAAATCTGGTTTGACTCTTCTTCGATCGTTAGTCTTGAGAGCAAAATATGACAGATAGATATTTACGTGGTGCAGTGAGCCAGTATAGTGCCTCCAAGAGAATTTTTTTTAGGCGGAACAAAACCCTTTTCGGGCCTCTAAGACTTGCAAAATTATTTTGAAATAAATAATAATTGAGGCTAATTAATGTGCATCATACTTCAACAAGAAGTGCTCGTTTATTGATCATATGAAATATTACGTTGAAACATAACGGCACTCAAGAAATGTGACCATATTATTACCATTTTTTAAACATGATTTTAAGTGTTTATAGTAAAATCTAATCAAGGAAAAAATTAGAAAAAAGTCATTTAACTATTATATAAGCGATTTTCTGGTATTCTTATTCGCAAAATTTCTAATAACACTATCAAAATCAACTTGTCTGGCAATGCTAGACTCAATGTATACACTTGCTAGGTCAACAAGTCGAGTTCGTGTCATAGCAGATTGCAAATAATTTTTTACAAGTTTAAGCTTGCTGAAAAATATTTCAGTAGGTGCTACTGTAGCTGGAAATGTCAAGAATATTCTTAAGTTAATACAAACATTTGGAAATAATACACACAAGCCACACGGGCCACATGGCGGCGACCACTGCTTTGAAGCATTGTCGGAATACTGTAAGTGGTTAGTTTCTCCTGTATGTTTCGATACCTTCAGATTTCTGGGTATGTCCGCTAATCCTCAACTCACATTTGATTCGACCTTGTATCAGCTTGCGGCGCAAGTTTAGCAATCAGCAAAATGCCGAGCACACCTTCGCGGTGCACGAAAACACTTGCGTCCTGCACTGCAGCGGCTTGTTAGTTTTAAACTTTTTCAGTTATTATCTTACACATATGCCCAACATTCGAGAGCTACTGCTGTTAGATTAGCTTGTATTGTGAACTGGCATGTTTCCAACCAAATTTCATTTGAAGTATCTCTTAGTTTGAAACTCTTGGTTTATTAGAGAGAGTTTTTATTGAAGATTTGTTTGAAAATGTTTAAAAATGAAAGACGTAAAAGAATATTCAGTTAAATGGACACACTGGGACAGTAATCGTGAATGTCTTAAATTCGCCAAAGTAGGCAAACCTTCAAGTTCAACCACAATTACTGCTAATATTATCAATACATCATATCAGGAAAATGCACTGTCAGCAATTCATATTAAAATACATCACACTTCTTACCAAATCCTTTAGGCCAAACCAGTTTTCACCGGGCGGGATTAATTTCGCTACATTATTCCGAGTGTGTTATGAACAAACACTCAATCATTCCTTCAGCAAGCCCGTAAGTAGGGGGGTATCAGGGGGAAAAAAAACCCTAGAAAAGTTTTTGTTCTCCTGGAAAAATGTGCAGGACAAATTTAAAAACTATTGGACATAGTTAAAAAAATTGTGCCCCTCTCAGAAAACTCTTCGACCACTTGGTGTCTCAAGCTGGTTACGAGCCTGTCCTTCTATCTCAGGCCCCTCCGTAGCTGTCGGGTCCCGGAACAATGTACCTGCTGTATCCCCCTCTCATAGCCCCTGAGCCAGTAACCCAAACTTTGAGCTGCAAGTTTACAGAGACACTCCAATTGTGTCTTTTTCTCAAATATTCACACACTGCTGCACTTATTTGCAACGTTGCCAGTCACAACAGCAACAAATGAACGTTCATTTTCAACGCTTTAACGGTTGCTAGCCTATCTGCACAGCACTATGAGGCAAAAGCAGGCCCATAACTAGCTAGAAAAATTTTCGCTCCTCCTGTAAAATATGTTGGACATACTTTGAAACTATTGGACACGCCTATAAGTACAATTTTTGCGAAACATAAGCCATGAAGAAAATAAATGTTTCAAAAGAGAAAATATATGTTTATTTTTGCTTTGAGCAAATGAAACTGTAACTTATTCATAAGGACTATAATATAGTTCTATTCTTATTTATTTTTATTTAAAGAATATCGAAACATTCAAACAATAACGATATCATAGTTCATACATACATTGGTTGACCAAATTGTAAATCATACAAAAAATCCCACAGCATAATGCAACTGCAAACGACAATTCCTTTAAAAAATGAAACACATTTTCCTAAAGTGTGAGCAGATGGATTTCTTTTCCGGTGAATTTTAGGTCATTCACCGAATTTTTTTTTTAATTACCGAGAAAATCAAGTCAACTCGGTCATAATGTCTTTTTCAGTCGTACAAAAATGTCCTGAAACGAAAAAATCACAGAAAGTTTTTTCTATTTCGGACAAATGACTGAAATGTCTCAGCGAAAAAAACAGGTGGGGGGGACGAGGTCATAGATATGGCAAGCGAGTGTTTGTGTTCTGTCACAATGCCTGATCAACATAGGCGTAGGAGCAGGCAAATTTTGGGGAGTGCGAAGGATTTATGCCCAAATATCCCCAAGCCCGAAAAAAACTCCAAAAAATGACCTCCAAAAGAAAAACCACTGCACTTCATTTCATTTTGGGAGCATTTTTCTCAAATCAAAGCACACCAAGCACCATTTTTATCCAAACTTCCCCTAACTTGCCCGAAAAAAACTAAAAGAAATGACCTCAGAAAAAACATCTGCACTTTGATTTTGGGCGCCATTTTTTAAAAAGCAATGCACATCAAGCGATTTTGCGAAAGTTTCCACACATTTTGCCCAAATTTCCACAGATTTTGCCCAGAGTTTATGGGATTTTCCCCGGATTTTCACCAAATCAAAACTTTTGGGGGTGCGCTTGCCCCCCGCCTCCTACACCCAGGCCCGTAACCAGCTTGGGACACTGGGAGGGGCGAAGAGTTTTCTGGAAGGGCCCAAAATTTTTGAACTATGCCCAATAGTTTCAAACTATATCCTACTCATTATTCCAGTGGGGGAGAAAATTTTCTAAGGGGGCTTCCCCCCCTGGTTACGGGCCTGCCTACCCCACTGACTGACCAACATATTGTGTCACAATACTATGATTTTGTCAAAATGCTTGGAGGTGCTGGTGCAACATGCCCATCTTAATGCATTATACAATGGTGGTGTGTTGACGCAGCTTTGCGCAACATGCCAATCTTAATGCATTATACAATTGTGGTGTGTTGACGCAGCTTTGCAGTTAAAGGTTATGTGGGGCGCAAAATAGAGGGTTGAACAAACAGTAAGTCACAAACTTTAAATTTTCCCAAGCAATTTTTGCGCCCCCGTCAAGGAGGCGCCCATAGCACGACCCATGCCTGCTATACCCTAGACACGCCACTGTGTGCAAGGCTGAACCACTGCAAAGTCATGAAAGCGGAACCCAGTCGACTGATTCCTCTTCAAAGCTTGCAGCAAACCTAGAGCTATAAATTGTAATTTAACCAATCAGTGTTTTTCCTTGTAAATATACAGGCTGCAGCCCCAGCGGTTTACAACACTAACACGATGGCTTCATTTTCTTGTTCAGCCAATTGTTTCCGCTTCAGCTCTGTGAATATTTACGGTCGGCGCTCTATCCTTGCAATATCATGTAATCTGTGTAATACCGTTCATTATTTGGTGTGCCGTTCTTGCTGTTGGCTGCGCATTCAGACATTCAATATGCCTTCTGTGTACCTGGACGGAAACAGACCAAACATTCTGCATCTGAAGAGTTTGTTGTGGGTTACAAAGTGGTGAAAACCATTCAAAGGTCTTAGCTCCTGTTTGGCCAACGCGAAACAATTATGTCACTCAGTAGAGGAGACGAGACTTGCGCTCCTATAATTCTAACGCTGGTTTCTTCTGTTGTTAGTGAGTTGGGGCAATAACGTCGTGTCTATTGCGGCCCGCCTCAAAATTAAAAAAATTATTTTCACATTGTTTTCTGAGACTCACGATCATTGCCCTCTTACAAACAAAAATTTTGTGAATATCTGGCGAAGTTTGGTGAAAATCGGGAAAAAATTGTGAAAAGGCAAATATTTTCCAAAATTCTGTAACATGTTCAAAAAATATTTTGAAACAAATTCGCAATTTTCGAATACTGTACAACCCACAATTTTCGCTTTCCGAATTCTACGTGCAATCTGCACATACTAAACGGTGTTCTTTCTTTCTTCAATAAATGAGTATCTGCAACACCGATCTCGACGCACGCTATTCTCGATTCTGTAAAATCTGATGACACGTCTGTGCCAACGTCTTATGAAAAGGTTGTTAGGTGACTATGTTTTACGCTTTAGACTTGAAAACAATAATAATTTTCCATTTGCTGTCTGGGATCGACTTTTAATGCTAAGATTTAAGTTGACGGACACAAATCGTGGCTCCCAAGCCACTAAACTACCCGCTGTACATGCAGATATACCAAAGTTCAAAGTGCCTACCTTCCGTATTCTGACATTCACCGGAACATCCTCCATTCAATGTTTCGCATTCGTTGATGTCAAGTGAGCAGGTGCTTCCGGTGTAACCCGCATTGCAGATGCAGTTGTAACTAACAAAAATTCACGTGTTTTTTTATAACCAGAGCTGGCGTTCATGAGTATAACAACTTGAGTAAATATTTGGTGATTATCAACTTGAAACGCTTGGGCCTAAATTAGTGATTTTCAGCGTGGTCCAGGTGAACTGCCGGTGGTCCACCTGAAATTTCTAGTGGTTCACAGAGAGTTTCATAAATCTTTGATAAGACGTTCCTGAAAATTGTAACCTTTACTGTACAATAAATTATGTAAGGCCACCTATGTGCAATAGAGTTCCGACTGTGAGGAATTTGCCCCGCTTGAACGGCTATTCGTGATTGATGGCGCGGCGCTGATTAGTGCTGATTAGAAGTTTACGTGTTACCGTTTTGTTCTGTGATTCTCAGTCGTGAAGTGACGTTCAATTGTAAGTGGACTTTTGACTTTTATTTATTCGTCGTTATTTATCGTTTCTTTACTTGCTTTGTTCAGATGTGTTGAAGTTCAACTCATTACAACCCAGCGTTAAACGCCTCAAAAGGTCTGCTTCTGTAACACCGACTAGTTCATCAGGTGTCAGCATAGCAAAGTGGTCCATCGGAAATTTTTAAAAAGATAATCCATGGGCCAAAAAAATGTTGAGAATCACTGGCCTAAATAGTTCGACCACCACGCAATAATATTGTACTGTTAATATTGTTCTCAGCGATATGAAATATGTGGGCTGTGGTTTCTGAAGCCAGCGGAGTAACAAAATATAGTCAGGTGTTACATCAATATCAATATTCTTTAGGTTAGGCTACTGCTCAGGACAGTGGCGTATGCAGAAAATTTTCATGGGGGGGAGTTCATTCATTGGCATATGCTGATGGTCATTGGTATTTGGTGTGCTATGTTTGTGACGTCACAATTTGACGTCATATTCATGTTTCCAAACGTTTTGGCGAAGATTGTTGACATAATATGCATATTCTTCTACACGTACTCCCTTTAATTTGTGTCATTGAACTGAATATTAACTATCAGCGCTACAGGTTAGGTTATCAGAGGAAAATAAACTCAACGCTACGACACAGCAGTTCATAACTGCAAAAATATCAGGCTGCCCGTTAAAACAGTGAGTAAAACACACTCATCACTGCGCCAGAGTAATTTACAACTGCAAAATGAGGCTGCGCTAATGTATTGTCGAATACGAGCAGTGGAGCACAGAAAGTGTGCGACTGGACTGTCTGATGCGCACCCCGGTTTGCAAGATCGAATCTTACTAAACTACACAAGAATTGAGAATGCGCATAAAGTACGTAAGAAAACTTTCGATTTTTTGTAATGCATAGACGTCCAGCAGATTTTTAGTTTTCCTTTTTCCCCGCTGAGACATTATCAAATGCCTGAATGCTTCTATGTTAACAACTGCTGTTTTTGAGCTCCTGGAACAGTTCTATCATGCTACAGCAATCCGCAATGTAGCCAATGCGGTCAGCGCATGCGCTGATCAGCCAAAGCAGACAAAATAAAGACAACTGTTTCGGATAAAGTGAACTATCGCGGAACACAATCTTAAACATGCGTAGTGGACGAAAGGTCTGCAAAAAGTGGTGAGATGGTTTCCGGACGCAGACGATAACCCAGATTCCCACCAAAACCTAGTTATTACTTTTTGGCCCATTACAATGTTCCTTGAAATTTGCATGCAAATTCATTCCGTGGTATTTGCATTAATTCGACAAATTAACAAGCAAAAGTATGCAAAAATGATTAATCTCCTGTGCACAAGTAATAAAGTTTTTGTAAAATATCAAGCTCGAGGGGAAGGTTTTAAACCAATCCCCCTTGCGTACGCCCTTGACATAGGAATGCCATCCGTATGCCTGGGTGTCAGCTTTTAAGATATATATTGGGAACATAGCACGTCAAAGTAAACGGTCCTGCGTAAACGATGGTGTTGACGAACGACCTTGCAAAACATGACAAAGTCATGTACAAGATTAGGGCGAATGGCATCAACTGCATTGTGTTCCAGGGTTCCAGTTTTCTTAACTTCGAGTGCGTTTCATCAGGATGATAGAGGATGGGGAAAGGTTTGGACTGGTTTTGAAATTAAAGTGTTACAAAAAGTAACTCATCATTGAAATAAATCCTTTCACAGTTAAGAATCAGACATTGAGATTTTACAGAGTATATGTTCTTGAAGAGTGTACCTTACAAAACGTCTTATAGTGTAAAAGGTTTCTCGCTACAAAGCTTTATTATTCAAACTTAAGCTGCATATGAACGAAACACTTTCGGGGACACGGCTAAGTTTCGCCAGAGTAACGTAGAGTGCCAAGCTGTTTTGGGTCATACTGGCGTTGTTCCGTTTTGTGCATAAACGAACTGTTTCCAAGAAATGTAATGAAGGATATAATTAATATCTTCAATTACGTAAACTGCCACCAAAGGTGGCGCTTCGGGCGATTTTTTGATGTACCAATTGGCTGCTTGGGGTATTTTCTCCCTACTATGAAAAATAGTTGGCAAAAAGTTGATAACCTATTCAAAAATTTTATTTAAAAGGAGATTGACATTATTTTATTGTCACGAAACAATGTCAGTCGGTTTTGTTGCCTAAATTGGCCATTTTGGTACATCTAGGGATAGGAATGTCATAAACCTAAATTCGTGACGTAATAAATAAGACACAGCCAAAATAACAGAAGAGAAAAATACTCTCCCACACTCGTACCGCGTCGCGGAACAATAACAAGGCACTCGAACATTACAAAACATACTTACATAGGGAAAGTGGTTAGCACGGCACTTATTGCAAAGCATTTTCGAAAATTTTTTGAAAGTGTTCTTTTCCCTTTAACTAAATAAAAAGCAAAACTCACTCGTAGCAATGCTGCTTGGTGCCCGTTATGCGCACTACATGAAAATCACAAAGCTTAATTAATGACGATGTCGTTCACGAAAGGTTACGCAGCTTGCGGGTAGCGTTTGAATTTGAAAAGATCTTGACATTTCGTAAATTGTAGGCATGTGTCTTTGGTTTTTCGTTACATTACTAGGGTCAAAATTTTGTGGTTGCTGCATTAGATAACAAGCAATGCCACAACGGGTGCGTGGAAATTGTTTGAGAGCGAAGTCGTTGAAAGAAAAATAAGGCGCGGGGTACAGTATTAGTTTTTGTTTTATAAATATCGTACGGCAATTTGTATAGTGACTACAGTAAAACTTAAGATGAAGTACCACTTGAAACATTTAATATCCCTGCAAGGTAGTCATTGAAAATCGATAGCTTGTGCGAATTGAAAGATGTAACCATGAATTTTCACAAGGCAGAGAAGTTCGTAATATTCTTGTTTAGAAATGAGGTTTCTGTAAAAATATTAATTCGCATGTCTTAACACGTATTAAGCTTAATGATCTGAGCGATTCTGAATGAGAGAAAAAAATCAAAAAAGCTTAAAATGCTCCTAATTTTTTGACGTATAACAATGGTGAGTTCACAGTTGCTATCTTCGTATACTCCATAAATGTCCTGGATGGTCACCACTCCTGCTCCAGCGTCTTAGAGGCTCTCCACGTGTCGATTCATCGTGTAAGCGACACAAATTTTTTCAGTATTATTTTAGTACATTGGTAGCCAGCACTTTTGTCATGCACAACTTCTAAAAATGATTGAAAGCCATGAATGTTGTGTAAAGTCTGCCATTGTGACGTGACATTTTCTTAAGTTTTAAATTTCTGAGTAGGGACCCGCATATTTGCAATAAAAGGGCTCGGTTACTAAACATACGAACCATCGATTCCAACACATTACTTAAAACAATAGGTAATAATGATTTCATTGAAATATTTACGATGGAGCAAACCAATGTTCGAATTGCATTATATGGAAAGAACCTGCAAACATCATTTTTTGTTTTAATACTCACACAGTGTTTTCACTCCTTTAACACCACGATATATCTCGTCATGGCGAAAACATTTCATGAAAAATGCTGTTATCACTACTATTCATCATAAATTTGTAGCTGTTCCCTCCAGGTTTAGTGTATTCGGAGTTTTTATTATAGTATTGCTGACGTTTCGCTAGCTGAAGCGAGTGGGCGTCTTCATAACATGGACATTTTAGCTAATCGGTGCGTTCTTGACAAAAACTGTGGAATCACGCATACCTACCACGTCATGTCTGCAAATTAGGAATCTTCCGACGACAATGCAGACACATGTCATTCTCACAATACAGTTTTCACGACAAATACAGTTGTAAACGCAGTCGTGACAAAAATGCATTTGAAACATGTTATCTTGAAAGGATAGGTTTGTTCTTGTATACTACGTTGGTTAAAGTTTTATGGGATTTCAAGTGTTTCATGTGCGTAAAAAATAATTAATAATTTGACAGTTGGATTAGGTAGAAAGTGTCGAAATGACAGTTGTCCACAGATGGCAGTTGTGCAATGACTAGTGTGCAAGGTAGTAACTGCGATAAACTACCACAGTCGACATTGTATTTCGGTTACAACACTGATTCCACACCTGCTATCTGCATCCGACTGACAATCTCCATGTTGACACGGATTCCCAGAACATGCATTACCATAATGTTCACAAAGCTTTCCACTATATCCATAAAAGCAAGAACACTGAAATGCATTGATTCCATCCACACATCTTCCGTTTAAGCATGGGCTGCTTTGACAATCGTTAATATCTGAGCAAAACGCAGAAGTTACAACAGAAGTTACAATGCAGAAGTTACAACAGGAGGTGAAAATAAACAATTCCCCAACCAAATATGACTTCTTTCGAACTTTGCTTTGGGTCTACACAATTGCATGGAAACACAGTTTAATGCTAAAGTATTATGTCACGGAAAACAAATTATGAATTTTACCTATTGACGCCGCAAGCACTAAATCAAAAATAATACCAGTTTCAACAATATTTTAACAGTCGGTAACAAAATGTGGAACACAAACAATCCTGGAGGGCTTCAAAAAACCTAATAAAACTTTATCTGAGAAAATAAGCACAGATGTTTCTTGCAAGTTTTTTTACACCGAAAAATGCATTTTTGTTTTTTAGAAATATATACAAAATCTGTTGAATGTATAGTTTACCAAAGCATTTTTTTCCGATCAATTCATATCCGGTTTCGCAGACGCATGTATAAGAGCCTGCAGTATTGACACAACGATCAGAGCACTTTCCATTTGACTCCGAACATTCATCAATATCATTGCAAGTTCTTCCATCCTGAAAGCAGCAGTGATGTTGCATGTTGCTTATTTGATGGCTGTTGTAGCATCGTTCAGGAGTTATATATCTCATCTAACTCTTATGCCACTTGCTGGGCTAAGCAAGTGTATAGAACTGTTACAAAAGAAACACACAAAACCAATCATGGTGGTCTCAATTTAAAAGACATCAAACATTCTCTTCAGTATTTTCATGTAGAGCACGGACTGGTATCATCAGACCCGGGGAGCTAAGCCTAATAGGGCACTCACAAGTTTGCAGAAGCCTGACGAATGTAAAACTTTGTTGCATATTAAAAAAAACTACGGGGTGGCCAGTGCATTTATTTATTTTCATACCTGCATTTCTCTGAAGATGGCCTCGGAGGCAGCAGCCCTAAGAGGACTCGAAATACCTCACGGTTTCCTCTGCTGGCTCCGCACCATGATGGGATCAGCAAGCCAGGTCAGAGATGCAATCGTCACCTACTCCTTGGTTGGCTCTGGGCCGCTTTCCCGTGGGTGTAGCCATGGGCGCAATTAGGTGAGGGACACGGGGACGTGTCGCCTATTTTTTCAGACGGTGGGTGTAAAATGCCATGTCCCGACCACATTTTTCACTTTAGGTTTTGAATTTGGAGAATTTTCAAAAATAAAAGTGACGTTTGTCACGTTTTGTGTGAAGAAATTTTCATGTTAGATGTTAAACTAGTAAAGTTGCTGTTGAAACAGAGTTTGTTGCTGTATCGTAGATTTTTATGCATTTTAGCTTCGATTAAATGATTTTTAGTATTTTGCAAGTTTCTAGAGACCGCGAAAGCTTGTTATCTGCTTCTATCCGACATTTTACCCTGTGTAGTTCAGTGTAAGAAACATTCTCCATGCATTACAACAAACGTCAGCATTTGGCACTAGTTTTGCCTCAAAGGTGAATGGCATTTTAGCCACATTATTGTCAGGAAATACTATGCTAGGACTTCTTTCAGCATTACCACTGTTGAAATCATTTGAGAAGTTGAACAAAACTTTCAGGGGTCAGATGTCAATGTATCAAGCATTGTACAGTCAGTTCAGATGGCGAAGTCATAATTGGAACACATTCGTTCCGACAAGTTCTTTAGTACAATTTACAAACAAGCAGAGAAACAAATTGATGCATTGGATTTATCTCCAAAATTAATGCCCAGTAGGAACGTTACTGACGACGAAGCAGCTCAGCGTGAATCAAACACGGTCAAAGATTAGTATTAGGTTCAGTATTTTAAAGCACTCTATGAAGGAGGGAACAATCTCGAGTTTTACTTCACTTTATCTGACCTTAAAGATCATGGAAAGTTAGATGCTTTGTTACTGGATGTTAAACTTCCAGACCATCACACTTTTCAAATCATTGTTGAGAAATACCCTGAGTTGACTTCTAGCTTGGAAACAGAACTGAGCATCTACAAACTGCATCACCGTGGGAAGAGTGTTGAACGGGGTCAGAGGTGCGAACCGCCCTCCCTGACAAGCCAAATGTAAAATTCGTGCCCTCACTTAGCTTATATTTCGTTATTTAGGACTCTTTTGGTTTTTAGCAGGTTGCTGTTTTTTTTGCATTTTTTGCAATCAGGAGAGAAAACACGTCCTACAGTGGAAACAAAAAACATGAAACAATAGTGAAACCTGTTTCTGAACAAGCCAGCCCGGTACCTTGTGTAGCACTAGGAGGTTGATATTGTAAGCTACGTAAGCTTCTACGGCTAAACGATTAAATTTTTAGAAAATTCATGAATTACAGCTGTAATGAAAACGTAGTCGAGGCATGCACGCAGCTTTAGGTACACCATTGGAGAATGCGCTCTGTCTTGATAAAACCAAGGCCTAACTTACTTCCAAAACAAGAAAGGTATGCGATAACATATGGTTAAATCCATGTTCTCAAAAAAGATTATAATTTTGTCCGCAAAATTATAGAATGGCCTACGTCTTAAAAGGTGAAAAGTAGCACTGAAACAGAGATTTTGAAGGTCAACGAAGTTTCCAGAGAAGATCAGCAACCCTGGGCGCCCGTAGAAATTTTTCTAGGGTGGTGAGCAAAGTCGACATTTTACTGTCATTAATTTTTATTTGGAACGAACAAGTTTCGGATAGGTTACTATTATTTTTCAAAGATTTTGTGAGCATAAATGTTGATTTGGAGTATTAAGCATAATTTATTTGAACGCAACCACTAGATAGACAAAGATAAGTATCATCAGCATATAGTACAGTATAAAATTCAGAGGATTTAGGTAAATTATTAATGCACATGATAAATAACAGCAGTCCCAGAACAGACCCCTGGGGTACGTCATTTGAAATACAGTATCAACCAAACCAGATTGCACATTTTCCACTTTTACAAATTGCTTGCAATTGGACAAATAGCTACGAATAATTGTAAGGGAAGACAACTACACCAAACTTAAGATTAACTTTATCAAATGGTATGTTATGTTTGACGGTCATAGGTGTACGAGTCGGGGGGGCGGCCGCCGCCCTGTCTTGAAAAATTTCAGGGCAAACTCTGTATTCAGGGCAAGCGCAAGTTGCTCAAAAATCCTGAATGATAAAAAATATATTCAATACCGTGAATTCAGGGCAAACGCTGTTCTCAGGGCAAGAGCAAGTTGCTCAAAAACCCTGAATGATAAAAAATATATATTCAATACAGTGAATTCAAGGCACACTCTGTTTTTCAGGGCAAGCGCAAGTTGCTCAAAAATCCTGGATGATAAAAAATATATTAAATACAGTGGAAAATTTCACGCCAAACTCTGTTTTCCAGGGCTTTCACGTCAAACTCTGTTTTCCTCTGTTTTCCAAAAACTTTCAATACAGTGTTTTCAGCAAGTAAACAGGGTTCCCACTTTTGGGGAATTTGACCCCAGATTGGGAATTTCAACATCTTTTGGGGAAAATCTGGGGAATTGAGGAATCTGGGAATTTTTTAGGGAAAAGGCATTTTTTCGGATGTGGGAAAATTTGTAGTCACACATTTCTATCTGATGTGAAAATCACATAGTGGTTTACTGTCAGTTACAGGAAAAAGAAACAGTGCACAAATTGCATGAAAGTTATACATTATATCTTCCTTGTTAGGGAAGCGTTAGACCTACCTGGAATTGCCACCATGAAAAAATTTGTCAAAAGTAGACCCTAATCATACTTTAGTGAAAAATAGGGCGCAATATTACGTCAGTTTTGGGAAATCATGTTATATTGTGGTATATATCATATGAAAAGTATTAGCCTACTGGTATGTGTTGGTTTTACATAATCAAAATGTAGTTACTTTGAAATGATCATTGCTTTAAAAGAGAAATTCAATAGCAAACCTATCTCATAATCCACAGACAGTATGGTTCTTGAGGTGTGATTTAGCTATGCTTGTGTGATTGTTTCGTTCTATTTTTCAAGAGTTCCTAAGTCATTATGCAGTAAATGTGCAACTGAGCACACTATGGTGCTTGTTAACACGCCATTAAAAGTTCTTAAAGGTACATAGAAGTAATATTGAATATACTAATTTGTGCAAAATCTATGAAATTTTTATGACATTTTGGGAATTTTAAGCTCAACTTCAGGAAATTTCTAGGATATAATTGTGGGAGCCCTGTCAGTAAAGGCAATTACCGTAAAGTTTCTTGTCTGCGAGAACACAACACGCAAGGAACTTCACCCCCTTGAGTTAACAAGCGAGGTAACTACAGAATTTGCCAATAACGGCACCTCTAGGGGATTGCATAAAGAACGTTATTGCTGAATTGAAGTTGTAAGCGAATTGAAAATCATGTAGAAGATGCCATCGGCACCGAACAAAATGCAACGTTGTAGGCGAATTGACGTTACATACGAAGCCGTTATACACGAATTCAGCTATATCGAACAGATTTACAAGAGGTTTCAGGCCCAATTCAGATCAAATTAGAAAAGTTTGTTTCGGGGCATATTGTTTATTTTTAGGGCAAATTGTTATTTTCAGGTCGAATTTTTCCGCCCCCAGTAAAATGCCTTCCCGCACGCCTATGTTGACGGTGTCAAATACTTTTGACAAATCAATAAATATTGAGCAAGAATATAATCCATTATCAGCATTACACAACCGATTGAAGTAAATACTCTCAACTGCATATGCAGTTTCAGGCTTAGGCCTGAAACCAAATTGATATTTGGCTAATGTTTATCAAAAGATCTGCCATCTACTGCTGCACAGTACTTGAAATATGTTTACTAACCAGGTTCAAAGTATATCCTCTATTGCAAGAACATTGATAACTCCCCGGCGAGTTATCACAATTCTGATCACACGGTCGTTGCTGTGAGACGCATTCATTCACATCTGAAAGCAAAATGCAAGTCGTCGTATAATCCAGGAACACACTCTTTTTAAGCAAGCCTTTTACAGTGACATGACACATGTTTTATGGATATTCCAAATGCCTAAGATGTTTTAGTTCATTGTATTAATGCAAAGGAAGACGCAGAGTTGAGCATTATCTCTGTTTGACATAGATGAGACCAGCGGTGGACTTAGGGTTGGGAGGCCCGAGGCAAGGCTGAAAAGGTGGGCCCTCTGATGTCGTCATCACACTCAGCCAACCGTGAAAAGACCTTTAGATCAAGCCTAGGAAGGTGATATACGGGTCACCCAAGGATACGCTCCTGAGACTACGGCATAGGCGTAGCCACGGGGGACCAAAGAAACCATGCCCCTCACAAATTTTTAGCATATCTTGTCATTTTTTCCTTTGAGAAGCGGTTTTCCAAACAAAATACTGTTGCTTTTCATTTCTTGCTGTTCATATTGCTTACATTTGTAATATGTTCCTAACTTATGACAATTTGCTCTTTCATTTGTAACTTCTGCAACCATTCCGATTGTTTATGTGGCCTGCACGCAAAAGAAATGCACTATAATGTCTTTCAACTGTGGTTTGAGTAATGGAAAAATATCGGCATCGGTTATCGTCAATGAAAAATGAAAAGCATCAATATCGGCCCAGAATTTTGCTGCTACCCCTAAAGATGTACCAGTAAAAGATATCCTTGCCGCAGTTGCAGACGGATTGCGAGGCATTACTCCCAGCAAGGCTGACCTAATTCGTGGCAAAGTGGTTTCAAACATATGAAACAATATGCGAAGTAGATCAGTTTTGACGAAAAAAGTACACATGAAATTGCAAAAGTTAACGAAAGATCCAAGTATAATAATCACTAGGCCCGTAACCAGCTTGGGACACCAGTGGGGGAAAATTTTCTGTGAGAGGCCCAAAGTTTTTAATTATGTCAACACATTTTTCCAGGGGGAGCAAAAATTTCTAGGGCGTCCCCCTAGTTATGGGTCACCAGGGCTGACAAATGTAATATCACCACGGTCTTAGACAAAGAGTGGTATGACCAACTTACAAACATTTTAAAACCAACCCCATAGCATCCACAACCCATGATGTCAATAAATTTGTTAACAACTTGCTCGAAAGCAAACATATCACAAGAAAGCAAGTTTTGCGCTGAAAACTCAGATGCTACAACACCCCGGCTGTACGGGCTGCCGAAATTACAAAAACAAAACAACATTCCCTTACGACCAATAGTTTTTTCATAGATTCACCTACCTACAGGCTAGCTAAGGAATTATCCTCACTACTGAAACCAGTTACTGTAAAATCAAAACATCACGTAAGAAATTTTTCAGACTTCGCATCATCTATTGCTCAAGAATTACTCCAAACTGATGAAGTAATGGTCCCATTCGATGTTGCCTCTTATTACTCACAAAAGTTCAAATTCAATTGGCCTTTAAACATAGCCAAGCAACATCGACAATCCAATGCCGAATACAAATTTGTGAACTACCGACCTAACTGAAGGACTTGAAATTTGCTTAAGTTCAATAAATTTTAGTTTTCGTGGAAAACACTACAAACACGTTTTTGGAACAGTGATGTGTTCTCCTGTTTCATCAGAGTAGTTGTAAACCTAGCCATGGAAGACGTCGAAAAACGCGCCTCGGAAACCTTTGCAGAAAAGATATGTGGACGACACATTTGTGATCATTAAAAATCAAAGTTGTCTGAGTTTTTCATCTATGTGGACGCAATGGAGAGCTTAATCCAACCCACTATGCTAACAATAAAAAGAACGTCTTTCGTTTATGGACCTATTGATCAAACGCTCATCAAATCGCCACTTATTGTCAGCAGTCTATCGTATAGGCCAACCTATTTGGATTGATACCTCAGCTTTAGATCAGAGCATCCTACAGCAAAAACAATCAGTGGTTAACACTCTTTTCGAACGGACTAAAAAACTTTCCTCCACAGACCAGGATCTGAACAAACGAAGCATGTGAAACGGGCGCTCACCTTGAATTTTTACCCCAAATGGATGATTCAAAACAAAAACAAAAAATAGAAACAACACAGTGGGTTTTCTGGGTTTATGTCTAAAGTTCGTACACTTGGGAGAGTCTTTAAAACGAATTCTGGAGAAACATCGTAAACGAACTATCTTCAAATCACCACTAAACCAAGCAAAATCCTATCTTCAGGAGAAGATATCGTATCCGCCAGCAAATGTCGAGGTGTAATCTGTGAAATTTCATGCGGGGAATGTGAAAACAAATACATTGGACAAAACGACGCGAAGTTTGACCACTCGACTGAAAGAATGCCAAAGGGACAGTTTGCCTAAAAATATTCTTAAAAATCCAGAAAAACAGCTTTAACGAAACATGCACCCCGAAATGGTCATGGTTTCGACCAATATTGTGCCCACGTTTTACATCACGTAAATAGCTACCATATAAAGCGCATTTTTTGAATCCTTCTATATCAATTTAAAAACTGACACTATGAATGATAAACACGTAACCTTCCCAGTTATTTATCATAATATCTTAAAACATGTGTGAAATTTATCCTTTACTTGACTTCCTTGAATTTGTCATCATCTTATTGACCGCTTTAGTGCCTGTTGATTTGCTAGTTCACCACTCAGTTTACCTCATTATTGATCGCTATTTACCGCATAGATTCACACTATTTGTTGTTTACTTCACATCGCAACGTTTTGTGCTTTTTTCTGTGCAGGTTTTACGCTGTTTTATTGCGTTGTAATACATTGTCACCACCCGGCGTTTTCATTTTACACTTATCTTCCACGTTCGCTGTGGCATACTGCCACTAATTTCCTACAGCATGATCGTCGGTTTTGCACTTTTTGTTTTTGTACGTCACATTGCTCATTGCTTTTTGTTATTGGTAAATTGCATGATATGTGATTAAAAACATTGCCCTGAGGAAGCCTATGTGAATAGGTTGGCGAAACGGCGGTTAAATAATAAAAATAATCGCCAGAGAAGAACGAACTTATCTGGTTGCAAAATACTCTTTCTCGCTTAAAGTAAAAAAATTTTGCCCCTCCCAAATTTTGGGTTGGCTACGCCACTGGACTACGGCACGACTGACATAACAGAAAATGCAAAAGGGCATGGACGGAGTTTCAGGGGGGACGGGAGCGCCATGTCCCTCCAACTTTTGGAAAAGGGGGACAAAATATCTTTTGCCTCCCCAATATTTTGTGATAAAAAGTAATGTAGTTGAACAAATTTTGTGTTTACACTACTGTTGATAACTCCCAGAATAATGCCAGGGAATAAATAAGAAAAAATGGACATTATCGCCATGGGCGTAGCCAGGGTGGCACTTGGGCCGTGGTCCTCAAAATATATCATTTCCATAAATTGTCTTCCATTCTGCTATTTTACAAAAAGGCCGTTATACGGTTGAGTGTGAAAATGGTGACGTCATCGAAACGCAAACAATCATCTTCATATTTGTGTGATATGCACAATAACATACATATCGCACGAAGTTTGTCTGCCCAAAGTTTTCTAGCAAACTCGGTCGTACAAAAGGGTGTTCATGGTACACAACTTTAAAAACGACAAAGCTAGCAACACAAATATTAAGCAATAGCAAGCTGGCATCGCCCCTTAATTCTCTAGTTCCACAGTTGCTGTCGGAAGCCCCTTCGAAAGCAGAGTACTTACTATGACCTGCTTCGGAGTATGTTATTTGTGTTGACAATACGTTTTTCATCAAACATGAGGAAAATGTACGCGCGAAGCACCTCGACCTGAAAGGGGGAGCCCGAGGCAAGTGCCTCGCTCGCCTCCCGTTAAACACACCACTGGATGAGACATAATAAGATCCAGGCCCGCATCCTGAGGGGGGCAATCGGGCAATTGCCCCCCCCCAAAATTATTTTCACAAACGTATGTATTTGTTAGGTGCAGCAACAAGTTACATCATTTTGCCATCCGCGAAAATATCTGTTGGTTGCGGACCTGATGAGATCAAATTAGTTTGATACTGTTCGCGGAAGAAAACAGTGTCCGAGCATGAGTACACTTCATTACGGGAGGATGCTGAGGTTCAAGGCATTGGCGAGGAGTTGAACCTAATCAGCGTTGTGCAGCTTAAACGAAACGTAAGCTAAACGTGGGAGCACAAAACATCAGTTCTGTACGTGAGAGGTGTTTGGACACGCAGCGTGCATCTAGTGGCCCAGACTCCTGACAGGGATTTCCTAGGGAGGTAATAAGTATTACCTTAATGCTTGTTAATAAAAACGCACTCGACGTAAGTGACGGCAAGCTTTATTTGATGTCGTTTCAGAAAGCTTATAAGTGGAGATAACTACAGGCCACAAAAGGATCGCTTAACAAGTTCTGTAGATTACCTCTGCACGTTCTCTGGTCATAGTTGATTTGAAAACCATCAGGACAAGAACAAACGTAGGATCCCTCCGTGTTGTTGCAAACGTGTTGACAGCCATGGTAACGTTCGCACTCATTAATGTCCTGCGTTGCATCAGCCATCAGTCAATGCTCTCACCGTTTGTCGATTCAATCGCAGACGTCACCATACTTCCCGGAGCAGCCGTTAAATCTTATATGAGAAACTGTTAAACTGGGCTCATATCAGGCCCGTAGCCACGGGGGAGCATTTGGTGACAGTGCCAGAGTGCCCCCCTAATTTTTTTGTTGTGTCCGGAAAAATTTGTTTTAAACATATAACAAAAACAAAAGAAATCTTACCCCCATAAAAATGTATTTTGCCTCCCAAACATTTAAACCTACTGTAGCTACGGGCCTGGATCATACGCGGCATGTTATCGGCAGAGAAAACAATCTACAAAAGTAAGCTGAATTATTTCAGATGACGTACTCTGCAACACGAAGCGTGTTTGGGTGCCACAAAATAAATACGGCTGTCCTGATCGAAGTTCCGTTGGTCATTTGCATATTGCCAACTAGTGTGTTTGAATCTCCAAAAGGAAAGTAGCGAAGCAGCATGAAAGATTTCGTGTTACGGTGAATAGTGAGCAGCAGTATACAATTTTGTGGGTTACGCCATCAGCAGTGACTATTTCATGCCAAATATAAACTGTTAGAAAACTTGCAACAGACAAAAGTAATGTCATCTGTTAAAAAAACGGTCCTGGACCGTTTACCAGGATGGATAGATCTTGCGAACTAAATTCTATAGCATTACTTTTTCCTCGAAACGTACAACAACTCAACAAATGTTGCTACCAGAAAAATTTTGGAAGCCTTGACACGTAAAATAGTAATTCTATATATTTTTATTACCAAGCATTTTTTCCCCTCGTCAAGTGAAGTGTAACCTTCAGGACAAGAGCAATGAAACGATCCGTCGTAGTTTATACACTTCTCCATACATCCACCATTGTCTTCTGTGCACTCATCAATGTCGTTGCAGTAACGTCTGGAAGTAGGTGTTGTGTTAAGCAAGTTGTTCTAGGAATGCACCTTGCCGAAGGAAAAATTGCGCCTAAGTTCGGCAAGTGGTGCAGGGATGGAACCGTTTGCAAAATAAAAATATGTTTTCATACACAACTTAGTTTACATTTGTGAAAAATTTTGAAAAACTTTGTGTAACGGTTTTTATAAAGTGGATCTCGTTTTTGTTTGAAGTGGAACCCACTTGCGCATTGCCAAAGGAATCTTCACACATTTGGTTTGGGGTTGCCATTCCACTTTTTTCCAGATTCTGTATTCCTTCGCATTTAACCGTACGCACAAGTTTAAACTAGTGCATTGTACTAATTTTTTTTGCTACTTCGTTGCAGAAATATTACGTCAACTTTATTATCAAATGCCAATTGCCCAACTAAAGTGCCCGGAAATGTGTTATACTGTGAATAGGGACTGAATATGAAACTTGCGAAAAGGTAAACATCAGTGATTTGAATGAAATCATGTTAGATGTTTCGACAAAAGTTGTTTTTATCTTCATCAAATTTCAACGAATGAAGCGCGGAACGCTTAACCACAAAATAATAAAAAACATAAAAATTCGTTTCTTGCAAAAAAATTGGAGTTTCGCAGTTGTATTTTGTTTTTTGGGTATTTAATTAAAAGAAGCGAATGAGGTTCAGCAGCCCCACCTTCCTATTGTATAGTTAGTGGTTTAACTTTGTTCCTCAGGTGAACCGAGGAAGAAAATTGTTTAGCTCAATTCTGCATCGGTAACTGAAAGAGTTTTTGGTTGCTTTGGAAATGAACGTTGCTAATCACACAAACACTTAAATTGTACGCTGGTCATAACTGTTCACTGAGTAAAAACTCCCTTGCCTAAACAAAACGTCAAGCGTGTATCCTTCTTTGCATGTACAGGTGTAGCTTCCGGGGCTGTTGGTACATCCATGCTCACATCCTGTTGCTTGACTTTCGCATTCGTTGATGTCTAAACACCAGGTAAATTAATAGATTATAGTCTTTTATGGTTTACTAATCAGTAATTACAACAAGCTTTTTCTCAACCAGTGGATCAACTAAAACTTACTTCAAACGGCTAGTGGATATGTATTTACACCAGTTTTGATTTAACGACATGTTTTTCGTTACGTTTGTTCACCCGATCGTTAGTTATAAGTTATAAGAAAAGCGATCCTGGATCATGCAAAAAATCAATAAAACATCAATGTATGCTTTTCGAAATACAACTTATGTATGAAAATCTGCTATGCAACTGAATAGCAGAAATAATGCCATTGTGCATATTTCCTAAGACAGTGGTGTACGCAAAAAATTTTCATGTTTTTTTTTATTCAGTAACATATGGTGTCATTTGTATTTGGTGTGCGTTGTTTGTGACGTCATAATTCGACGTCATATTCATGTTTTCCAAACCAACGTTTTGGCGAAGTTTGCGCTGATCAGCCATAGCAGACAAAATAAAGACAATTGTTTTGGAAAAAGTAAACTATCGCGGAACATAATCTTAAACATACGTAGTGCGGTAGTGCGCGAAAGGTCTGCAAAAAGTGTTGAGATGCAGACGATAATCCAGATTCCCACCAAAACCTAATTATTACTTTTTGGTCCATTTACAATGTTCCTTGAAATTTGCATGTAAATTCATTCCGTGGTATTTGCATTAAGACGACAAATTAACAAGCAAAAAGTATGCGAAAACAATTGATCTCCTTTGCGCAGGTAATAAAGTCTTTGTAAAATATAGAGCTCAAGGGGGGAGGGGGTTGATCCCAACCCTCCTCCTTGAGTATGCCCTTGTCCTAAGGTTTGTTATCATCCAAATTCAAATATACCAGCCCGGTGACATACGACCACACAAATTTACTATTTATATATTGACGGCTGTTCAAGGATCCATGTTTTGCATTTTTTAGTACGGACTGCTTTTGAAATGAGCCATCCATCACGAACTACCGGCAAAACTAATATAGACAGTAGTAAATGCGTCACATGTGCATCATGACATCTATATTCTCATACCAACACATGCTGCAACATTTGGAAGATCAACGATAAACCCAACTCGGCAAGAGCATGAATAACTTCCTGGCGTGTTGGTGCACTGCTGGTCGCACGGGGATGACGAGCATTCATCAATATCTGAAAAATTCAGCAATGACCGTTACACTGTGCCACTGAAAGTAGTCACTGCTAAATGCTCCTCTTTCCATTTGCGTCGTCACACTTTGCTTCATTTAAAGAATGAGCTTCATTTAAAGAATTTATGTTTATCGTTGCTCAAACAGCAGCGACACAGCCAGCCCAAAAATTTGGGGGGTCGCAAAATTGGGGGCGGGCCAAAATGTTTGATTTTAGGCGAATAACATTATTTTGTTTGGAAAAACGCCTCTCAAAGTACAAAATGACTATGTTTTCTAAAAATTTGGGGAGGCATGGCCCCTCTGGCCCCCTCTGGCTACGCCTATGTCAAACAGCGTAGATATTTTGTGCTGCTGATGAAGAGAAACGTTTGGGAAGATTACTTGGAAATGGTCTCAATTTTACGATTGGCAAGTAGTTACCTAAATCATCATCATGATGTATACAAAAAACTTAGAAAAAACTATTTCAAAATATTGTATGCTTGGTATGTATTCCGGATCGTACGCGGGCAATAACAGGAGCCATAATGCATTAAAGTGCCAGTCACTGCGCGTGACCGGAACTCATTTGACTGCTGGCAAGCTTCTCGCACTCTTCCTCAACTCACCAGTTTCACATTTCATCCCTTCGAATCCTTCATTGCACTCACAAAAGTAGCCTTCACTGGCCGGCATTGTTTTGCATCTTCCATGAGACGAGCATCCTTTTGCCCGACAATCGCTGACAACTGGAAAATCGCTCCTTTTGTAGTAATTTGTTGTAAATAATTGCTTGCGCGTTGCGGCGATCGCATAAAAACATTTAAGTTTGCCGTTTTGATCGCGATAGAAAAACAATGACACCGCGAGTAACAACACCTGTCAAACATGTTCCATAAACAAGCTGTAAGCAAATCACTTTCACAACTAGGAGTTTTTAATGATGTTGACTTAACTTTAAAACTGAAGACTATTCGTTTCTAAATATAAAAGCGCTATACACGTTTACTATCATTTGTGATGAGTACTGGCAAAAACAACCCTTTAAGTCCCGCGTAGGGCACTACAGTGGCTTAGAGATTTCTAGCCATAACTCGCCAGCTGATTGAGCCAGAAAGCTGTTCAAACCTCAACAGATTCAGCAAGTCTTCTAGTTCAGATTTTAAAAAATGTTTTCGTTTTGACTTCGAGGTTTTCTGGAGTGACGTCACAATGAGGGCATTTAAATGACGTAACAAAGTGGAGAATTGGCGGGCTTAGTACCCAAAAGAAAATCCTGGATCTGCCCCTGGCATGACCCTCCGGGAATCGAACGCAGCTTTTAGCGGCGCGTGTTCACCGCACTGTACCTTTCGGCTGGTTATTTGTTGGGTGGCGTAAAAATCAGATTATTTGCGTAGCTGCTCAAGCAAACGATGCGAGAACAGTGTCCAGCAGCACTGACAACAAATTTGCAAGTCTTTGCAAAAGCAGCAGCAATGGTTTTGATCAAAAGTTTGCGAGAATTTTTTTTGACACGAGCGAAAAGCCCTTGAGAGGAAAAAAGTGCTGGTGCGAGACCTGGTATGGGCCCCCTTATAAATTATAAATCATAACTGATTAAGAGGTTCTTTGTTTTTTCAACACTATGACAAGAAAATGATATGCGTTTTTCTTATTATTTTACATTATCTCCTAGCTGCTCTATCAATGTTATTAGTTAATTTCAAAATATCTCAGGCTGGTCTCAAAGAATGCGTATAACACATTTGCTTTAACAACAATACATTAAATTCAGCATTAATAGCAGGCTATAGAATTTCTCACTAGAAAAGCATATTTTGTAATTCTGTAACCCTGAAACAGAAATAGAAGGACAAGAATTTAGTTACTTTGGCATGGATTCTACCAGTTTCAGGTAGTTTTTTTGATTTGTTTTCCCGATACCGTACTTGAATAATGGCCTTAATGTTACCGAGAATTTGTTATTGATCACAAATTCTCACTGGGGTTAAAGATCTGGCGAGTGGCGATATTCCATGCCAATCTAACACATTTAATTTACGTTTCCTGAAAATCGCCTTCATTTTTTTGGACGAGACACGGAAAGATCCCAGTACTTAGTACATTGGTATAACAACGAAACAGCAGCAGTTGAGATATTCCCAAACGCACAAAAAAAGAAATGGTGGTACATTGTATAATGACTGAAACAACTTTGCTCAATTAATTTGCACAAGACTGTATAAACAAAGCTATAACAATAAAAACTTTGTGCATAATTGCCCATTTTCAATTTTGAAGTTTGAGGTTCATATGCCCCCTAGACTCTTATGGGCCCTGGTGCGGCGCACCTGCTGCACCCCTCTCTCGTGGGGCCTGAGCCACGAGCGCCATCACAAATCAAATTCCATTTGAACACTGGTGGCACTCTTTCAAAAATTTGTAGCGTCATTTAGACCCCTTGATTCCAATTGTTGCATACCTTGCTCGCAGTGAATTCCGGAATATAACTCATCGCAATGACACTGGTAACCATTCACTTGGTCACTGCAGCTTCCGTGATCACCACATGGATTGCTCAAGCATTCGTTCATGTCTGACAATAGTTAAGGGCATATTCGTACATTTTGTAAAACGCAGACAACTGCTTGGCAGCTGCACGGAGCAAGAATGCATAATAAGATTACTTTTGTAAAGCATCTGAACTCATTGACCTACTACATCTCGGACTTCGACAACTTAGGATCCAGGTACAGGTATTAGTAAACAGCAAAATCATCTACAAACGGAACGTCAGACATGTACTCACTTGCTTCGCAGTTGCGACCAGTGAAACCAGGACTGCACTCACACACATAATCAACACCGTTGTCCACACAACGGCGTGTTCCTTCTTCGCTGCAAGAACTTAACGCGCAGCGATCAAGAGCTGTCAGTCATAAACAAAACCACAACGATTGATAAAAGCTGCTTTCCAGCAACAAGATCTTCCAGGATACCCGAATTTCAAATCGCGTAACTTGCGACAAGTTCACCTCTGGCATTTGTTCAAATTACTTTTGCTTTGAAAATTAAGCTGAACTGTAGACTTGAAACAAATGCATTTGGGAGAAAATGCATTGACGTCCACGCGTCCCAATGCTTAGTGACAATAAGCAACTTTCATTAGCATTTAAGCTGATTTTTAAAACAAAAAAATACAAGTGTGCTGAGTAAAGCGGCAAGAAAGCTTACAAGAAAGCATTTGGTGATCACCGTAAATCAACAGCGCAACTAAAAAACGCATTTTAGAAGTGTTATGAGAGTCACGGCTTACTGTGGGCATAGCAACAGTTGTCAAAGGTTTCCACTATTAATCTGTAAAAAATTTGAAACTGAAATGATTTAATTGTGGCTTCAAATATGTTTCATTTCAAACATCAATCAACTTTTTTTCAAAACGTTTAGTTTTCGTCAACGCTGCTGTGGCAGTGGGTTTCTGCCGAACGACATGGAGACAATGTTTTAGTAAAAAGTGTTTTTCAAAAGAAAGCATTAAGAAAAATTTTCCACAAAAATATTTACAATGTCACATGTGGTGAAAAACGGAACGTAATTAATAGAACAAAAAGGCTTCGCTTAACCTTCGATAAAGCAAAAGAACTTGCATCAGATGAGTTTGAGCTTTAAAATAAAAACAAAAACATCATAACCCTTGCCTGTTTCGCAACGGCTGCCTGTGAACCCTTCTTTACATTCGCAGCGAAACGCGGCAGTCAAGTCATGGCAAGAAGCGGTGCCTCTGTCTTCGCAAGGGTTTGATGCGCAGTCGTCGATGTCTGTAACGTACGCAATGAATTGTCAGCAATAAGTCTCCGCAAGGGCGACGCCATCGAATCAAATCGTAAAATGTTTAACTAGGAAATCAATTTCGCGTCATATGCACATCTTCAGTCCTGTAAATTGCAAGCAAAAGCTTACGCATGAACAGCTGAAACACGAAACGCTAAAGCAAGACTTAGTGAAACCACACGAACTGAAATTTCAATCTAATTCTATGACCATAATGCTGCTATCGCCGAAGCCAAAAGGGGAACTGACGCCAATTGTTATTATCGTACGGCTAGCTTCAAGCAGCCGCGGCGACGAGTCAAATAAACGTTTTTTTCGGCGCATGTGATTTGCTCAGCTAAGAACCACTGAAAACCGCTAATGGGTTGCAAATTACTTAGCCTTTCTTCTATTTTCAGCAAGGAATTGTCAATTGCAAAGTTAGCGATGAGTGTTAAAATGTCCGGTAAGCTTTAAAATAATCGTTCCAACGTAAAAATGCGCACTTATTGGAAGTCGCTTGCAGTCGTGATAACAAAAGGTTACACAAAATGGGTTGTTTGGAAAATCAAAGTTCGGTAGTTCTGCTAAAAATTATAGATACGTGAAACAGAAAGTAAGCGTTAACATTTCTTGCATTATGCTTGTATTTTTGCCAGACTATGCTAATGCAAGATAAGTCTGTTATTTAGCCAATTTCTAACTAGCCATCCAAAAGTTGCAACGGGTTACACAAACAGCTTCTCACAAACTGAAATTGCTAAAAGTATAGGAGGTGATTAAAACACCAGAGTTTATCAGTAGTGTGAAGGGTGTAAAACGAAAGAGCAGGTCGCTGGTTTTGCCAAGATGTAAATTCAAGTAAACATCTTACTTATTTCGCATCTTTTCCCAGAAAATCCATGTCGGCAAATGCAAGCGAAAGAGCCAAACTTGTCTTCGCATCCAACACTGTTCGCAGCATTGCAGGGGTTTGGCTGGCAATTGTCTGGATCTGAAATAAATAAACCATGACGCTTTACGACTTCGACTTGAAAAAAAAGGAAAAGCTGGTGTAAGATAAGAAAACAAACGTTTGTTACAATTGCAATTGAGTACAGAAACACTTTTAACCAACCGTCCAAGCATCTTCTGAGCCTATCTTTGTTTACATTTGCCGACTGACGCTTCCTTCTTCTGGGAACACTTAAAATCTTCTTGCACTCTGAAAACAGCGTTAAGAATAAAAATACATTGGATTTTGTGCACTTGTTCATTGTTCTACCATTTTCTTGACACCATATAAACACATGTCCCAAATATATTGTTTGTAACTTGGCGCAAGTGCAAAGATGAACAGTGAAAAGATTCAGCTGAGCCCTCAGCAACATCGTACAATTTCTATTCAACACAAGTGTTTTCCTGTGAAACCATAAATATCGTTTATTTAAAACATTAACATATTATCTGAAAGCAGTGCAAACCGACCAGTACTGCTGACAAAGGCTTAATATTAAATAAATCACGATTCCAACAATAATCGCAAATTTTTCCCAAGATGCTTTACCTTGGTCAGGAAAAGCAGATTTCTTGAGAAACAGAGTTCTTGCGCGCTTATTGACACACTTGTTCAAACCTGTTACTGACTTGCTTTCACGTTTTAGATTCAAGTACCACAATAAAATCCCGATTTTTCTGCGTTTTTTTTCGTTTGTAATGTCTTAAAACTTAAAATAACATACATTTATACAGCTTGTATCAACCAAAAACGCATTCGGTTAACCTTCGTGCACTGAAAGCACGCTCAGTACCGAGGAATTAAACTCACTGCATTCAGACAGTTTGATTAAAAGACAATGCATAAAAAGTGCAAACTACATAAACACGTGCACTAACCTGTATATTTGTACCACAAGTTTAGCTGTAAGAAAAACATAAAAACAATACAGGTATAGACGTTTTGCAGAAAATATCCTGAAAAAACATGTCACCGCATTTTTATAACGCAAGAAAGTTTATTGAACGGTTTGAGATCTCAAATAAATTACTGTCTGTAAAAAACAATGATTTTCATTTTTAAGATTGAATCAGTTCATTACATTCTGGTGATAGTTGCACTAATTATTCTGAGAACCCTAGACTCTATCAGATCTAAAATGAAAACAGGAGATTCACAGTCAAGGCAAGTTAATTATGAGAGTGATTTCTCATCTCAGAATCACGTTTGCCAACGTTTTGGACCAACAGAGTTACACCCAAGATAAGCAAAGATTCGAGGAAAAACTTACTGCAATCGCTTTGTTGTCTGAGATTTCGTAAGCTTCCTCATAGCTGCATACTTCTTCAACACACTCACGCTCTCGATCTCCTTTCTTTATTTCTTCGAAAATGAAACCTCGGTTGCTTCGGGCAACTCTTCGCAAGAATGTTTTCGCTTCGGTTTCATCGATGAAAACTGCGAGTGACGAAGAATGTAAAAACACACAGATGTGTGACGTTCATATATAGCTAATCACAAATTTTGTTTTATTTAAACTTCACAAGTGATCACACAAAAGGTGCTGTGATTTACGCAAATGAGACTTACTTGAATTGATACAGCTGAATGATGCAAAGGTTATAAATATAATTAATGTGCAATACATTTTCCAGCCCTAAAAAATAAGGAAATACAAACGCGAAAGTGAGCGTAGGAGTTCTATTTAACGTTTTACACGAGATGTGAAACTCCGAAAGCTGACTTGATGGGATCACCTGATGCCTGAACAAGCTACAGCGCTGAAAACAAGAAAATCGTCTCGAATGAGACTCCACCTTAACACCTCTGTAATGCTGGGGGCGTATTCTACCATCTTAAAGTTATTAAGCCAAGCAATGGATGAGGGACTATCAGGAGTGCAAATTTTTTTCGTAACTCGGATTTCGTTCACCATCTGATCTTGCTTGAGTTACAAGGGTTGAGACGGATTTAGGCGCACTTGCTTTTAAATGCCTTAGAAGCCTCGCATGATATATTATCAGTCTATTACCATTTTCAGTATAAGGGGGTAAATGTGCAGCGAGTCACCACCTTTTACTAGCGGTTGTTACGCACCTGGTTAAAATACATCACTATATACTGTTGCTTATACGGATACTGATCGTATGTTTAGTGTTCTGAATAAAATTTTTAGGACATATCAGAAACTTCTGCGTATTGAAGAAGTTTACGTAACCATTCTTTCTGTTGTTTGTATCCTTATATGCCTTACCCCCTAGCCTGCGAAGCATTAAGGATATAGAACACTCGCTGTAAACGTGTATGTTTCGACGCTTTTTAACTTACACTTGTGCATTTTATAGTTTTTAGGTAGGAATTTTCCTTCCTGCAACTTATTTCGCTAGCGACTGAAGTCGTGACAAATTCCACGGGATTTGATCAAAAACTGAAAAAGTTGCTGAACTACTATATGTACGAGAAAGGGAGTATGATGTCGTATCGTAACTTCTTCAACAACTCTGCTGTAGATTTCTGACAGTCTGAAAACACTGTGTGTTGATCAGAGCAATTCTGCAATATCGTCCTGCCTCGTCAGTAAACAAAAGTAAGTTAACTGAAGGGAAAAATTCTCAAAATTTGCGTCTCCTAACCTTTCCAATCAAACCGATTTCGCCTCACATATCGTAAATTTATGTGATAACAAGCTTCATACCATTCTGCTTTCCATTGCGAACTCTGTCTACACTCCACTACACAAAAGGCGCGTTATGCAACGTTGAAGACTTTGCACCAGCTGTAGTAAAACTGTTTAGCCTCATAGCCTCCCTAGTTGTTTCTGTTGATAAACTGTTTATTTTCCTAAAGTACAAACTTGGTCTTGCAACCAACCAGCTTTACACCTGATCTGCGATCACTCCGATATCACCGTCCTTGTGAAGCATAGAGCACGAGGTCTGAATTTGTAACATGCACAACATGAATGCAAGCTTAATTCTTCAGCTCTTTTCTGGAAAAACGCAAGATGCTATTTGCACATTTGACCACCATCAAAGATAAGACATGGTGAAGTCAATAGTGCATGGCTCTTGCCTTTGACTTTCTGGTGTTGAAAATAACTTATAGATGGGGTCATCTAACCTTCTACGCGTCCAACAAAAGCACAAACAAGATAAAGATTATTGCTAAACAGAAGTTCATTCTGGACCTCTCTGCTTCAGACACCACTTTCTCATTGTTTGTAATAGAAGCTGTCAGCGGAGAAGCAGGCAACGCATTGTAAAATAACGTAATGACGATTGCCTAATCAAATTAAGCGGCGGTCGTAGGACCGCAGTAGCCAGTCTCACTATTTGTTAGACATAGTTTGGAATGAAGCGGTAAACTTGTTTTCTCTCGCGAGCTTTTTCTGACTCACAGGCCGTA
>Ga0210059_1001275_pt1 | contig 37369 bp, 29 predicted proteins | sample Ectturendosymbi2_FD_188042 | JGI IMG/M metagenome (GOLD analysis project Ga0210059, IMG submission 188042) | Ecteinascidia turbinata endosymbiont from Florida, USA - Sample 2 (SPAdes) (version 2) | ecosystem: Host-associated > Tunicates > Ascidians > Unclassified | place: Key West, Florida... | reverse complement strand
TGACGCACACCACTGTTTGCAAGATCGAATCTTGCTAAACTACACAAGAATTGAGAATGCGCATAAAGTACGCAAGAAAACTTTCGTTTTTTGTTATGTATAGAAGTCCAGCAAATTTTTAGTTGTCGTTTTTCCCTGCTGAAACATTATCAAATGCCTGAATGCTTCTACAGTATGTTAACAAGTGCTGTTTTTGAGCTCGTGCAACATTTTTATCATGCTACAGAAATTGGTAATGTAGCCAATGCGGTCAGAGCATGCGCTGATCAGACATAGCAGATAAAATAAACACAATTGATTTGGATAAAGTGAACTATCGCGGAACACAATCTTAAAACATGCGTAGTGGACGAAAGGTTTGCAAAAAATGGTGAGATGGTTTCTGGATGCAGACGATAATAGAGATTCCCATCAAAACCTAATTATCACGTTTTGGCCCATTCACAATGTTCCTTGAAATTTGCACGCAAATAATTCGGTGGTATTTGAATAACTCGACAAATTAACAAGCAAAATGTATGCGAAAACAATTAATATCCTTTGCGCAGACAAAAATGTTTTTGTAAAATATCAAGCTCAAGGGGGGTGGTAACCGCAACCCCCCTTGCGTACGCCCTTGCGTAGATGTGATGTGTCTGTAAAGCAAATATTTCGCACTTGGATGAAAACATTGCTGCATTGTGGGTTTGGTTAAACTCAAGCAAATCAGATGACTTACGAACCAATGCATTCTGCACAAGCACAAAGTGTAAGAGTCGCGCGGAAAAAAAATTTGGATTTGTTGGTCACCATTGTCGCGACATTACAAGATGTGGGGATACATGTATATTTCATCCTTAATTCAGAGTCAAGTCCCTACGTTTTGAGCTATAGGTCAATATGCAGCTAGGTAAATACTGTAGGCTACTTCTACAACGTTTTGATTGAAATCCTGTTCACTAATGGTTGAAAACAGTCTTATGCAAAACTCCCCATCCCCAAACTAAGTCTCCACAATAGTGCTGCTTTTTGTCTTCATCAAAACCTTCGCGGAGATTTACCTGAAAATCTACCTCTCTTACATTATATACACTAGCATCATTAAATCATACGCTGTCTGTTTCTGAATAAGTGACAACCAACATTACAGCAAAGCCAGTTGCATTTCTGCACTGAACAAATAATGGCTGTACTGTGGTCTCTCACATGTGCAGCTGCAACACTCTCACTGTTACAAGAAAATAACCTTTCTAACTGTATACCACAGGGTAAAATGTCGGACAAAAGCAGTTAAACATCTTTCACGGTGTCTAAAAACTTGAAAAATGCTAAAAATTATTTTATCGAAGCTAAAATTCATAAACTAACAGAATCACTGATACCAAACTCTCTTTCAGGATCAGCTTGGCTATGTGTGGCCTACCATCTAACATGATTAGCTCTTCACACAAAACATGACAGACATTTTTAGTTTTGAATCTCCTCCAAATACAAAACCTAAAGAGAAAAAAAGTGGGGGGACATGGCATATTATGTCCCCCCGTCTGACAAAGTGGGGGGACACGTCCCCCGTATCCCCCACCAAATTGCGCCCATGGCCCAAAATAATTGTAATGCATAAGCACTTTTCTTTTAAAGGGCCCCCTAACTTCACTGATTTTTAGTACTTCATATTTCAGTTTGGGGGATCGAAGTTTTCTCTGGGGGACTAAGTGGTGACGGAATTGAATTTTGGGCCCCCTGTGACAGCGCGAGCCCCCCCAATTGGGGTGTATAGAGTGCGGCTGATACGGCTCTGGTTCCAATAAAGTGAGCATTCGCCTACAAGAATTTCACACTGGATCTTCCTGTTTCACTGTAGACGTTTGATTAGCAGTGCGAATCTGCGTGTCACTATCACATCTATAAGATCGAAACCATGTTTTAATGCAATCTGCAATCTAGTGCAAAAAGATCCCCACACTAAAACAAAAAAGGTGTGGGAATGCCGTTCACACGCGTTCCCACCCCACTACACCCTGCTTGTTACTGATTGTGAAGTACTGTACAAGAACTGTTCATACCTGTCTTTACGTCAAACCTTTAGTTTGCTGTGTCATAAAAACGAGTAAACAAAAGCAGCTAACCTGAAAAGTCAAAAATATTTTGCAGTAGTAGTTGTTAGTCTGCAGACAATGGCGATTCTAGAATGGAAAAAGTAGGGGCAACATAAATATCTATCTATGCATGGTGATTTTTCATTGTTTTGAAGATTACGTTGCTGTGATTAACCCTATCAAACCCAACATAGGCTTGTGAATATCATTAAAGATGAATTAGCGTTATTATTCACTAGAGACACCTAAAAACGACTGTAGATGCAATCACACACGTGTACTGCTATGTCGAATATTCTATGCTAACCATGAAACTTCAACAGCACTGCACATGTAAATCGAAACACCATTTCCCGTACACAATTGTACCGTCCCGACATGAACGAAAGCAGCTTTAGAAAGTGAATACAATTCGCATGAAAGCGAAATGGTTCCAACCACGAATTCCATCTTGACACAGAGACAAGTAGGCTGTTGATAGCCAGCTATTTTTGTCAAAATATTCTCATTACAAAGCACATAAAACTAAACCATCTTCCAACGGTTTGGTGACTACTGACTAATCCGTTTTTGTGGTAGCTTATGGACATTTTGTGATTGTGGTATAACCATGACAATGTTATGCAACTACTGTTACGATTGTGCAGCGTGGATAGGGTGAAGACTATTCAATGCAGTGTACAGTTAAGAGCAGCGAGGTTTCGGCCCCACTTGCACCTAAGTAGCATAGTAGCGCCGCAGATAGGTGTGCATCGGCGTTTAGGGTATACCAGATAGCAAGATGTAACAGCAGGCGTAAAATTTATTTTACAGGTTATTCCCAACAAAGTCGTTCATTTTATTATTCACATTGAATTTTCCTCTGACTGAACCTCAAAGCTTACTTTTCAACCCTGCGTTGATTTATAACTCTCTTGTCATAAGCGAAACAAAAAAGATTCAGACAAATAGACAATGAACAATATGATTCTCACGCAGATCCCAACACAGGCTACGTTCAAATTTTATGCCATCATCACCTCAACGTAACTTAATCCTTCGATTATCATGTCGACTGTCAAATCCATCAACGAAATCATCTAAATTTGTTCTTCAGCTGGTACTTTTCAATTTAAAGTATATCAGCGTCACCCAATCTTTCACTGGTAATGGAACGTCTGGGAAATGTTTTCACTAATTTCATTTCTGAAACATTTCTCTCGCATCAAGCACTGGTGACGGGAAGAGTTACAGCTACCAGCAACAATGAAACGCAGCTTTGTAAGTAGTTATAAATGACAAAAATTGTTCGAGCGATATAGGCAGCTTCGACTCTTTCTGAAGCAAATTCTTTGCCAAAGTTATTCACGTTTCAAATCATTTTTACTAATTCAATATAATTTGTGAATTCTTTGAAATGTGTTTCTAAATGAAATGTTTGACCTCCGGGGCAAAGAGATGAAATACACGAAAGAATTACTTCTGAATCATTACAGATAATTCGTACAAAATTCTGAGGTTGCAGGACATGTGGGTAGAGTTAAAACTGTAATCACGAACCACTTACTGTACGTAAGATGTTTCGAAGTCGTATACACAAGGCAGCCGAATGCAATACCACAGCGATGATAAATTGAGATAAATTAACTGAAACTGATTCCTAATGCTTTCACAAACCTTTTTCTACTGGGACAAGCAACAATCTGTTGACAGTAATATAATCCAGCTCCATCTCACACTGAAATGCACGAAAGATCAATCTCCCCACTTCTGTGACTGTTTCTTAGTTTCGAAATGGATTTTTCAACACTACGACCACTGTGTGACTAAATTTCACGCAGGATCCGAGCAACCCGTGATGTGTGTCGTCATCAACAACTCTAGTTACCCGGCCGTCAAAAACAACAATACAGCTTATCATGCATTTGGGAAATATCGAATGCAGGCTAGAGGGTTTCTAAATTATCGTTTAAAATATTGCTGGCCGAAACTAAATTATCGTTTAAAATATTGCTGGCCGAAAGATGACTTTCGGCCAGCAATATTATAAACGATAATATGTCTAGGGTTGTCAGATGGCCGGTATTTTACTGCATATGTCTAACGGCATATGTCTAGGGTTGTCAGATGGCCAGTATTTTACTGCTAGTATAGCAGAGGCCGCTAAAAGGCAGGTATTTTGAAAATCAGCGTCTGAAGCCGCTATTGTGAAAATGAATAATTTGCCGTAACTTCAAAAAGAACTAACGCAGAATTTCTCAAATCATGATGACTCTTGTAGTGAATCTTGTCAGGACAGTTTCTTCAGCGAAGTTTGTTTGCTGCTGCTGACGCAATCCTTGGTGCGATTGTCACGTTACACACACACCGAAATGTAAGGAATCAGTCAAAATACGGGCAAAATATTAATTGTGGCTTAACAATACACATTGTCTCTGTTTTCCCTGTGCCGCTTATGAATTACGACACAGCTCAGATCTGGCGTTGTTGATAAAATGGCCGGCATTTTTACAAAAGGCAGTTTGGCAACCCTGCATATGTCAACCAAACTAACTTAAAACGGGAAATTAAGAAAAAATATGGGGGGCCATGGCCCACCTAACTGGGAAAATTGCTAACTGGGAAAACCTGACAGGATGAAAGATGCCGGTGAGATATTTCCTGGGCAAGACACTCAAAGCGAATATACAGAAAACCTTTCCGCTAAGTGGTGATATAACACAGCAGTTAAAGCCAAGGCAGGTGCACAACGGAATGAAAAAAAGCGATGCGACGCTCGGCGTGTGCAGACAATTGTGCCACGCTATATACGCGCATGTACGTGGTGCTTGGCGTCGGCATGTCTGTTGTCATGCTCTCTGTTCATAGCTACATGCAATTTAGAGCAAGCATGTGCAGGGCCTCAGCGGGATAAGGTTACTGATTGTGCTATTTTGCATGAGTGCCATCGGCAGCTGTTGTTTGCTGATCGTGAAATCTATTTGCATTTGCAGAAGATGGAATGTGTTGAGTGAAAGTAGCCACAACATACTTGGTTTAATGCTGGTTGCGCGCAATCAAGTCTGACCGGGACTAAAGTGTAAAAGATAACCAGGACAGACAGAAAAAGGTTTTTCCAAATATCGGATTACTGGACAGTACCAGTCATCAACCTGAATTCCCGAGGCACAAAGTTTCATCGAGCCATGGTTAATCGATTGCTTGGAGTAGTGTTACTTTCAGCCTTTGCATTTGACTTGTCGTCAGGAGTCGACGGTAAGTTTTGCTGATGTATAACTTTGTGAAAGCGATTTGCTGTACAACTCACCAACGCTAGAGTGCTGGTGCGGGAAATGCACGGACGCGCCCGCTTCGAAATAATCGAACGGAGTAGTCTTTGTCAATGACCAGCGCCTTTTCATCAGACTGTAATTTTGTGCTTCTCCTGGCGACGCGCTCTAAAACTGCAATTTGCCTTTCGTCTTATCAGCTCGTCGGTCGGCCGTTGACAATACGTTTGCGTTTGCACTCACGTCGCACGAATGAAAGAACTGGTCAACGTGGGTTGTTTGTAAATTAAACCACGCTAAGTGATTTCGCTCTGGTAACGCTCCGTCAAAAACATCACAAAATTTGGTTCCTTTCATTCAGTTCTCTCTGCTTCACATGCTTGCAAAATCCAACTTCGTTGTCTTGTGATTGCTGCAGAGTGAGCGGTCATCTATGATGAGCATACCATTTAAAGTTTAGTGCAGAATACCGTCATATCAGGAAGACCATTCCTACTCACTTGCAATACAAGAACGTTTACTTTCGGCCGGGACGTCAACCAACCCAAGGGTTCTGAACGCGCGTTTTGATTTTCAGTAGTATTCGTGAAAATCGAAACATTTTGCTCGCCAGCTTTTAGGTGGATTGACTGGATGATTTTGAAAATGAAAACACAGCGCTCATAGTGTTATTATCTGTACATTCACCAGGTGTTGAACTGAGGTATGGTCATGGAATTTAATCAGGTTGTAGTGACTATCTAAAATAAAGCATACACCTTTGAAGTAAAAAGTCCAATCCACTTTTAGTAATTCATAATTAAAAGAAACAAGTGTTTGCGTTCTGTATAAGATGTGCAATCGATAGCAGAGCTAAACTGCGCACTTGTTAACTGCGGCCCAATACAGTGCTCATATTCAAATCAATCTTATACGTTGATTCTATCATGCTCTTACCTTGTCCAGTAGCACTATGGGCTGCTAAGACCGAGATGACCACATTGAGGGTATCGTTTTTTGTTTGTTGGCAGTGACGTCTGCTGCTCGTTCGTCACATTCGATTCAACACCACTGAATCGATGATGACGTCGACCCATAAACAAAATGCGAGAGATTTTTGTTTGGTGATCCAAGTCTCTTCTACCTCACAAAGTTTGTTGTTAGCTGAGATCACATATCTTTAGTTTAATTTTGTTGCCATGATTGAAACAACGTAAGAGTAGCGTCGGGCCACTGCAATGCAATTGAAAACCAGTCTAAATAGAAAAGACTTTGCAATTACGAAATATTTTCGAACATGAGAGCTTGTTTTACGAACAGAGGCTTTATTTTTCTGTTTTACTGATTTTGCATAAATTCAGCGCAAGGCAACAAATACAAAAGTAGCAAAAGAAAGCAAGGGTACTCAAACGTTGAATCACATACACAACATTCATTTTCATAAGCAATAAATTCACTGCTTTCCCGTCTAAAAGAAGCAACACACAAAATTTTCTGCCATATTTAATTCAGCTCATGTTTGAAGTCAGCAAAACTCAAAAAAAGGATGAAAGTGGGTCCCCATCTCACTGCAAGCACAACAGTTGTTCTAAAACTTTAGTTGTTTCGGTCATGTTTGCTATTACCATTTTGCTGTCTTCATGATATGCAGCATTTGAGCTAAATCGTCTGCTTACCATTGGGAGGAATAATTCGCATTCAGTTTGAATTTTTAGAATAAAAAGTTGGAAAACTACAATGTTTGGTTGTACGCAGTGCGATTAATTAAATGTCGGATGCTCGCTTTCCCTCAAAACTCTTCTTTTCCCATTTTTCCAACCCAAAAGTATTTGGCAACTGTTCATAAAATGTATTGAAAGAGCCATTTACGTCCTAGGAATTTTCGATTAATATCAAGTTTAAAGCATTAAAATTTTTCCTGTTTGTTTTATCAACTCAACCCAAAAATGCTGTGCAAATATTTTTGCTTTTTTGTATTAGATTACTTTTCGTTTGAGGATTATTTTGCACAAAACTGTTTTAAATGCAGATTTAACCATACGTGGTTCGCAGTCAGCAACATGTTTTTAGATGTTCAGGTAAACGTAACTGTCTGTAAAACAGCAAAAAAGTTTGTTGAAAATGTATTGATGTGAATAGCATTGCAATATTTTTTTGTTTTTAAAGATTGAACTTTGCCATTTAATATTTAGATGTTACACTTTTTGTCGCTCTAAATTTAACTGTCAATCGAGAGGAAGCCTTTCCCAACAAAGAATCAGACACTAAGAACTTACAGAGTATATATTTCCTATACCAAGTAGACATCATCAGCTTTTATTCAAATAGAGTAAGATTTAAATTTAATGAATATTTTTTCCACTCACCGTACAGCGCCCAATGTGATGTCACAATATGAAGCTAAAACCTAAAGAAGTGGGTGCAACTGGTGCAATGCAACTTTCGTCATCGTGCCGTCACAAAACGAAACTAACATGATGGTTAATCGCGCTCAGCTTGTTTTTCTCGGCTCCTTTCTTTACATGGTTTTCAACTGCTGATGGTTAATTTTAGAATATGAGCCGCAAAAGGAGAAGTCACTGAAAAGGCGCTTCCAGTCATTTGAGATATTCAAGTGATTAGCCCAGGACTGTTATGACACATTAGTCTGGGGTTCGCAAAAACAACATCAGGTGGCAGCGTCAAAAAGGAAATGCTGTCGGAAGAATGTCTTGCATCAAAAAAACTCAAACTCTTTCAGCAAAATCTTCTCATTACTCATGTGCCTATCCGCCACCTAGAGGTGATTCACTGGGCTGGCGCAGCCTGCGGTTTGGCGAGTGCTTAGATCTCAGGCATGATTTGTCTGCACTGCGCTTCACTGCTGTGAGTTGGCGTTCCCGACAAATAAGAGAGTCGTTTCGAGTTTCTGCATTTTCACCCTCACTCCACCCGACCTGCACGCATTCAGGGCAAAGCATGGCGACACGACAGTGTATTTCTCATTGAATAGACTGGTTTTCTCACGGTTGGTAGCCGGATATTTGTCGAAACCCAACATTACCTGCCCTGTCATGTGAAATATGCGATACCAGATATGTGAATATTGAACCTGGACGCGATTCAAACAGATTTAAAGATGGTTAACTTGATGAGTGTGGTCAAAGCTATCAAATACGGTATTGTGGTCGGTGTATCGGTTGACATGGAAAAATTTCATGACCTTTTGGGTTGGTGAAATTACAGGTCAGGATAGATTTGATGTCGATTTTCCCACTGCGTGCAGAAAACGAGGAAAATATAAATAGTAAGGAAGGGCTATGTGATGGGTAGAACATTTTGTGTTGAATTCGGATATAGTTTTTTCTTTGATGAAGTAGCATGCCTCGAAACTAACTGATCGATGCCGATTACTGATTCAACATCCAGTTAACATGCAAAGAGTAGTGACACATTCGTGGCCTGCTGGGTGTTTTCTCCTTTACCACAAATCTCTTCATGCATCGAAGCACTTAAAGCAGAGCGTCCTGTCTATAACATTATATAAATACAAGTTCTTTTTCATGTGTAATCAAGAACTTTGAATGGCGTGCCATGTTTAACGACATGAGTTATCAGCAAAAGCGCGAAACCGTTTGTTTGTTGTTTTTAATTTGCTCCTTTGCATCGTTGATTATTGCTGTTGACATTCAACAAAATTTGTGCAGATATTATTATTGCACACGATTTGATTTTTCAATCTATACAGATTTTAATGTGCCATTAATGTTTCTGGTAACCGAGCATCTACCTAAACTAGCCTGAAATGTCAAAATGTTCGCAAATCAGTAAAGTTCCGAATGTCATTGGAAACGTTCGGCTCTGTCGTTTGCAAAAAACAGGATTAAATTACATTTTTATCGAAAGACAGAAGACAGCGGGACGATACCAAGCGATTTGGAAAACCACAAAACTCGCCACTTTTTGGCAACAGACTGTCTTGTGTCGTTAAAGCGCTGTAAAAATACGTTTCTGGAGTAGAGGTGAAAGCCGCAGGTCTGTTGAAAGTAATTTTTACTCGTTTTGGGCTTGTGTTGTACAAGGTCAATTTGAAGATAGTTACAAAATGCCCAGGGGATATGAATGAATCATTACATTAAATATATCATGGCTGTACAATTCATCACGCGATTGGTTGCGAGTTGCCAAACTGCCCTACATACTTGGCCGCCTCTGTTCAATCGACAATTTTGTGTGTCAGTCTCTTTTTGTAAACATTATGCCTACTCTCAACCAGCGTAAAAAAGTTTTACAATTAATTTATAGAAGTAACGCCTTTCTTCCGACCCTTGAACGATGGGCTATCTGAATAATGAAGACCACATGACATCAGTGGTGCAACGCATTGATGCAGATGTAGTTTTGTTTACTGTTCCAGTGCAGATAATCCTGCGTTTTGTGGGGTTTTAAGGGACTTGTTTACTATTTCGCTACGTTGGTAATGCGCTTAACATACACAAGATGTAAAACGTACAAGTTCCAAATTTGCGGATGGCATGAACTTACTGCAGCAGCACGAATTACATCGCTTTGGTGCAGCGGTGTTCCCGGGTTTGTTGTTCATCACTCAGGTTGACCTTTTCTTGACCGATACGTCTACGAGTTGGTTGAGATTCTTATCAGCATCAAATATGGCGGTCTTCGCGGTATGCGGTTGGTCGTAATCAAACTCAAGTTTGCAATGGATCCCTGGACTTTTTAGCACAATACACGGATGGTACACAACATAGTCATTGATGTGGAGTCATGGCAAGCATTTTTTTGGCATACAAATGAGGTGGATTCCAATCAAAATTTTGTTATTTTTTTCAGGCTTCAGGATGAATTTCGCTTGTAACTGTAAATTTAAATTGGTATTTCCCAAATGCGATAAATGTGTAGGTTGCTGTGCGTTTGAAATGCTGAAACCTCAACGACTGAGACGTTGTTAACATACCTTGTGAGAAAGCTGTTGTGGCCTGAAAAGTTTTCAAAACACGACTCATAACGATACCTAAGCAGCTGCCATGTTTGCCGGGATACTGAGAAAAGGAATGAAATTTAATCCGCAGACCTGAATTGGACATTTTACTTTTTATGTTGCGGGTGCCCAAACTTTCGTAGAAATCTGAATCTCTTCCAGACATAAACTTAAAAAACAAAATATTACTATCTGTTTATACAGTTTGCTGATACGAGCACTGGAATTCAGCGGATGCCAGGTGTTGAAACGTTGCATGTCGAAATATTACTTACACGGAGTGGAATTTCATACATTCCTTAAAATAATGAGCTTTAAATCGTGAGCGTATGAAAACTCCATTTGGAAATGTTAATGAAAGTTCAGGCAAGCAAGATTGATTGTACTGTAGATGTCACCGACGGCATCCTACAAAGCATGATATCAGCTGTCGTGTGGCTAATCGGTTTGGAACTGTATTAAACAAATTGCTGCAGAGCGAACCTCGGTAAATAGCTTCTTCAGTTCAGCTCAGCTATATGCAGCTTGCTCCTTGCATTGTAGTCGTGTAAGGCGTCTTAAAATGACATTCTTGCCTACGTTTTCTTAGTTTTTAAATGGCATCTATAACACGAAATACGGATAAATGCGAAACAACAGCAAAAGGGCAAATCAAATCTCTTGGACAAACGAATTATTTGGTCTGGGAATGACACAATGCTCACCCTTCTGTTTTGAAAACATGGCTATCTTCGCAATTGGTTGCCACTCAGCGTTGCAGACTGGGTGCTTATATCAGACTTTAGCTTCCTTAAGACCTGTTAGCTTTTTTGCCCCCAGCCGTTACCAGTTGGCATCTAACATAAAACTGAACTTGGAAATGTTTGGGGATGCTTTGAATTTTTCGGTGCACTAATGCGAAACGTGTTTCTGGTGATAGAGGCGATCGAACTGTTTGATTTGCAGTTTCCGGCGACAGAATGACCGAACCAACTCCGCCGCGAACGTCTCTGACGCAGCTTTTTGCCCCACCTAATTGCTTCGCGTCATTCGTCACGTATTTGCGCTTGCTCTTCAAACCAGTTCGTCCTGGGCGCTGGGTCAACAAGACTTATTTCCGGCCACCACTGGGCCCGACTCCATTCCGATCTGACTGCGAACAAGCGTCCACCCTGCGACATTAAAACCCACTCCCACATTCTCGAGTTGCCCTCCGTGCCTGTCGTAGTACGTGTCAAGACTAGAAGCAGATATTTTGTCTACGTTGCTCACGATTTGTAACTGGCTTTGGTTCGAACTCACCGCGACATGCAGCACGTTGCCATGGTAGCGAAAAAAGACCCGGATGAAACACTACCCTGAGTAAGCAAACGTTAGCCCCGTGTGGATGACCTGTCCGATAATCCTTCGAGCCGCGCTCATCCAGTGGTAACCGCTACCGTCCGAACTCAGACGAACCTCAATAAATCTTTTGCCGTTAAAGTATTCTTGTCTTTTTTCAGCTAACACAGCGTTGCTGGCTTGTCTCTATTTTTCCAACGGCCATCACCAGCCATGCGTAACGTTTGAGGTTGTTAAGGGTTAGCTATTCAGGGTCAGGCTCTTAATCCAGCAAAAGACTAAGCAGGTTTGCATTGCTTTGGCAGCGTTTATGCAAAAACATCAAAGTTTTGAAACAAGACACTAAAAACACAAAGTGCTATTTTACGAAGCCAAGTGAAAGCCCGGCAATGTTTCAACTTCTAGCCGCAGAAAACACTTCGGCTTCAACATCACCTTCCACACGCTGCTACGAAATACAAAGGAACAGCGAAAAAACGTATGCACTGTTTTTAACACAAAGAATTTTCTGGCCAACGCAGCGCACCCTCAACGCCGTGCACCACCTGACAATGCATGAGTTGCCATAGGAACGCGAAATGGGCTTGTGCTTGGTGAATGTTGATTGTTGACCTTTCGTATGTACAGTTTGAAAACCCAACGCCATGAACAAAAGTTCCGGTTTATACGCAGGAATAATGTTTGATCAATAATACTTTCATGTGCCAAGTACATCTAAAAGTTTCCGTGGGGGTCTTTGTGTTGTGTGAAATAATCCGGCCAATGTTTAAACAAAGCAAAACAACTTATGCTGCGGCAGTCTAATATTTAAGCCATTATGCGACACGCACATTGTTGCGACATACTCAGGTCTGAACCTGGGGCGAAATGTCAGCTTTCAATGTAAACGAAACTGGGTGACGAAAAGTGGAAATTAACGAAAAGACGGGGAGTTAAATATTTGCTAGATTCCTGTGCGAGATATAAATATTTGATCCAGCCATTAACCGAATTTTCTGCGTGTGCTTGGCTGCCCGCACGGTGCAAGCCTCTGATGTATTCGTTGAACAAATACAGCGGCAGCCTCAACCATCAACGACTGCCCCACATCGGATGCTGTGATGGTCTCCAGACCCCGACCAACTGAGCACTAGCTCGAGCCTGATGTTGACATGAACTCGCTTCACTCATCTTTGCAATTTTCTAGAAAGTTGACCCGCAACAGCTCACGCAAATGTCGTGCGGTATGTGAGGGGGGAATCGCAGGGTTGCAGCCGTCATGGCAACGATGCTAATGACGTCATCCGATTCGATCTCTGCCTTCTGTCTAAAGAACAGCTCGTGTCTGTTGACAAACATTCAGTCAGTGAAATGCGAAATTTGTAAAAATTCTGCCCTTTCTTACAATCATAATATACGACATTTGTTTGCTCCGCAAAACTTTGTTGACTAGGCTGTGTTGTGCGGTCAAACACGAAGATGTCGAGTTTTGTTACTTTTCTTGTGAGACAAAATTGTACAGCAAGCGATTAACCGATACCAGCACAATAAATCTTAATGCTGATCAACGGCCAGCAAGCAGCGAAACCACCGTCTCCGGATATTCAAATGTTTGTTTTACGTTAAGCAATGGTAAACACTGTCTATCCGTGCCAAATTGCTGAGACAATTTATGCAACCCCGTAAATATGCGTTCATGTACATCTGCCAAGTCCAGTAAACCAGACAATAAAGGACGTGATAGCGCTGTAACAACACAACTAATTACAGTTGCAACTTGCGTGGGTAGTTTCAATTATTTCCCTTCTAAAAGACCTATCGCCAAAATCTGAATAGATCCAAGACCTGCAACATAAGGGGAAATCCATACAAGAAACTGTCGTTTCATCGTAAAGTAATTGTGGGAAGATTTTCTACGTGCTCTGCTTAGCGTTAGATCCGAACTCTGACAAAATTTGCAAACTTTTCCGGTGATCTGTATTGTTTATTTTTTGCAAAAGTTTTCTCAAACTTTTGTGAACGTAGCGTGCGCTATAGTGTACGTTTAAGGTTCTCGATTCGTTCCAAATCCCGCACCACCCACACAGCGAGACACAATTGCCACTCCCCCAGAACGAATGGCCGCCTCTTGCATACAGTATATATCTACACAAATAAATTTTGGCGCGAAGTTTTTTAAAACGTCAGAGAATAAAACACAGAATACTAATATGTGTAAAACCTCAACTAGTGTATGGGACAAAACGTAAAGTTGAGCTTTTAGACATATTGTGAATTAGCTTGGTGTCCTCGGAAATAGCAACAGAACACTAATCTTTGGACAAGGGAACACACAAAATATGTACAAAAATGTCAATTTGAATAATTTTCTCTTGCTTTTCACAATTAACTACCATCCGCCAGCGGGATTTTCTCCACAAGAAGCCCGCCCCGCATCTTCAATTGAGAGCCGCTTTTCTACGTCAACTTATTTTAAAAATTAACCACTCTTGCACTTTAAACCAAAGTTCAGCAAAACAAGATTTGCTGATGACAGGCGGGATCGATCGGTTATATCGAAATAAGGCATCTGTAATTGAAAAAATTTGAAAAATGTTTCAGCTTGGCGGGCAAAAAGCTTCAGGAGACTGAATAACTCAAAATTTGGTGATAACGTAATCGCTGACTATTGCAGGCATAGAAACTCATAAACAACAGGAAAGTTTTAACTGTCTTCCAAGGAAACCAAAGCAAGCCGAAAGAATTGATCGAAGGAGCAGTAAAAATGATAAGTTTTACACAACTAGTTCATGATATTAGGCCAAAGTTTGCAATGGGAATGTGCTGTAGAACATACAGAGATACTATACCGTCGTTATCTATAGATTTGTTTCTATTTTGAAGTACGACGTAGAAGATATTATTTTGCTTATTTCGAAGAAATGTCCTTGATTATGACTTGCTTTACCTTTTTTAGATATTTTTTCTTATTTTCTGTAGCGTAACAATTTTAAATAAGCAGTGTTTGACAGCCATACAGACCTTTTCAATCTAATCGTAAACATTTTGTAAACAAGGTTTTGTGACGTCATAAAAGTAGTGCATAGTTGTAACGCATTATTAGGCATTGTTAACACCGTAAGCCAGTGTTAACCTTTCATGGTTTGTGACCCCCTTCCAAAGACTCTCAACACTTATTGCCCCCTGCTCATCACTAAAAGTACCTAGTTTGTGTTTAATGTGCTTCCATCTGTTACTTTATTCACCACATCACAAGGGAGGTCTATGACGTCATAATGAAAACCACAAATTTAACTTTAACTGGCGAATAATTATGATTGTTACACTTGGGTTTTGCAATACCACGGCAGAGCTATTTAGTAAAGGCCTCTGCTCGAGACACCGGAGAATCGCTCCGTGGCCCCCAAGGGGCAAGAAACCCTGCTGTAAGCTGGGTTGAGAAACCCTGCTGCAATTTGTCTAATATAGTTCGGACTCTTAGGAAGGCTTAATTTTGTAGTAAAGGTTTAACTCAGTGGTTCCCAAATTGGGGGTAAATTACCTCCAGAGGGTTATATGCAATTATTTGGGGGGGGTAACGTGGAACCAAAACCACAATGTTGTCCTATGTTATGAACGATCACTGCGATATATTGAGGGTAATTTAAGACATAATCGCTACCTTGATTTGGGTAACGGCTCGAACAGGTTTGGGAACCATTGGTTTAACGTTTGACTGAGTAAAGAAATGAGCAAGCGAAAAAACGTTTTCCCTGACGAGTACAAGAAGGAAGTCGAGAATAGGACATTGCTGAGGAAAATGTTGTTCCTAGAGATAAATGTGCAAATACATGTTCTAACGTTAGTCGTAAAACAAACAATTTCACCAAAAATTGTTTCATTTTGGATAAGATAATCGAATTTTCCCCAGTCGGCCTTATTATTGGTTCTAGATCGATGGTAGCCCTGGCTACATGTGTTTGTTGGTCACGAGTTATGTTGAAGACCCTCTGCTTTGTCCTACTTGTTTCACAGAAGGCTATTGACACTCTTGTGAACCGTAAATGTGGAAAGTTTGTTACGTGGAAATGAAGGGCCAAAGACAATGAAGGGACGCACTTTTGCCCAGCGCGTTCTATTGCATTTTTGGTTTGTAGTGTTGCAAAAAAGACATACAACAAATCAACTCTGTACATCTTTTCACTAGGAGTTTTTTCTTCTGACGCTTCAGCTTTTCTCAAAACGTCTACGGCTTTGAACGAATATTTGCAAATGGGCGATCGGAGAGGATATATTGAGTAATTACGTCTGTAATGAAGAGATTATCGTGATTGATAGCTGCTCATATATGATTAGTGTACCCCACATGTGCGAAACTTTAATTACTTTCCAAAGTAAAGTGAAAGTGTTAAATTTCTTCACACTTGTAGAGGGTCACCCTGTTGTAATCTTGAGCAGAAATTCGTTTTTTTTAAAGCAACCATAACCAAAAATGAATAAGTCTTTGAAACCGAAAACTTTGTACGATGAACAGCATGGAAAAGCGTGCTGAATTCATTTCTCCATGCACATTGCTTTTTATATTGTGTTATGTTGCAGAGTTCGAAGTGTGTGTTATTTTTTGTGATGTTGGTGTTGCAAGTTTAAGCCACTCAATGGAAATTTGCAGTAAATGCTTTGCTGTGCTCGTTTGCTTTCATGCTTGAAAGGTTACGCTTTACACAGAGATTCTTCTCGACACGAGGACAGCGTTATCCGACCTGGGATGGACGATGTCGCAAGGATCGGAGGTAAGTTGAAATTGCTCTGCTATCCCGAGCGTCAACAGGATGTGAGCAAAGCCCCTAAAAGCAGACGATAGAACCCAACTGTCATTTGTTGAATACCCCTATTGCTGCCACGTACCACTGATTGTGCGCAGTTGCTGGATAAACTTTAAAGGAGTACGTCGCCCCCGCCGATCGTCTCAAGTTCAGAGCCATATATGGCTGACATCAAAGCCGGCAGTCATTTATTGCAGCCTGCCTGCGTCACGCGTCACTGCACCAGTGGTTTCCTCTTGTGATCAAATCTTAAGCTGAGTTTTGTTTGCTTTTGGAAAAAGTTAAATACCGCAACGGATTTGGCCATCATTCGTTGCAGTACTTTCCCAAGGGCTGATTACACCAATATTCGACTATTTGTGTGCGGTTTACTGAGATTTCCAAGTGGAAGACGAGCGGCAGCGGAATGTTTGCTGAGTAAAAGAGTTCGCGCAAACTCGCTAAGCTCCACAAATCGTCTGTTTTCATTAAACGTCAGTGAAAAAAACTTTTTACTCAACGATAGTTTTGCCTGCCAGGGTTCGCTGCATGTGACGTATGACAAAAATTGATTTTATTTTTGATCGAACGTAAATGAACGACGTCATTTATGAGCGGTTACAAGAGTGTAAACAAGTATAGCTCAGGAGGAGCTGGTATATGCTTTGTTACTTCGCTGTAGCAAAAATACTTGTGGCTGGCGGAGATAACTAAGCACTTTGAAAGTAAAGCGCTTACGCCACACTGCCGGTCTCGTGATTGCGCGTCAGTAGACAAGGACTTCGCGCCTGCTTCTTGGCGGCTTAATGGGAAGAGTTGACGATGGATAAGTGATACAGAGTGACGTCTGTGGAAGGCACACGCTGTTCCACATGTTGAAGTTACAGCGCTGATTGTCTGGATATCATTCTTCGCTATGATTGGCTATCAAACCAACCAACTCACTGGGTGGTCACCTGATCGTGAGTTCCATCAAATCATAGACCTTGTGCTTCACGAAAAAGCAAGATCAGGTTAAATTCTTGTCCCTTGGTCGCTGTTAGTATAACGTGTGTGGTCGGATGCGATGGGAGGGCAACCGTTATTTCTGAAAACGCTGAAAATCACATTTATAAACAATGACACAGTGTTTTATCCTTCTGTTGTAATGACGATGAATTTCCATCTACAGCCCATGTTTAGCTCAGTGATCACTGGCAAATGTCGGCACTTCCTGTTTTCAATCTCCGTTGTAAGATAGAAATGGCGTTGAATGTGACAGGCTTTGAACTGCCGAAATGATATTGTCAGCGGAGGATTTATGCTGAGAATTTTTTCCTCACTTATTGCTTTTTGCAGAAATAGAGGTCTTCGCTTTTTGGAATTTGATTTTTCTCCACAACCGTTTAGTGGTCTTAAAACTATAAGGAAACGCAGTGCTTAGTAAACTGCCTGAGTCCAGAGGCGGATCCAGCGATGGGAGAAATTGGGAAAATTGCCCCAAAAACGATTATTGCGGCTCTCTGAAGTCACCCTCTTTTCACTAATAGCGCCTTTGTTTTAGATTTGCAGAGTATATCACATACAAGTAAGGGTAATGTGAATTTTCAGGTTACAAGAAAAAATAAGGGCAGACAGGATAATGAAGCTTATGTTTTTGGCAAGATTCGGGTGGGAAACAAAAATGGTCTTCTTTCGCTCTTCATTCTCCGTGCCAGTCAAAAGATAGTGAAAATAATTGCGCTCTATACTGGTAAAGTACTCAAACCACAAAATGATTGGTCTGGGGATGGAGTATGGGCCCGTATGACTGCGGAAGTGTTAGATGGACGTTTAAAAGCGGTAATGTGCGTTGTCGCCCTCTTTTCGACTGCCGCCTCCCCAAAAATAAGATCTGACTTTGAATTTTCCTCTGGTTGATACTGATGCAACAATTAAAACAATATTATGAGTTTGGACGTGGAAATATGAAAACGTTTCTTTGGGAATTATGCGAAGATTTCAGACATGAACGCGTTTGATCTATTTTCAGTGGCAGGAGATGACGAGTGATGATGCTGAAGGGAATGAACGCCGTATGCACATGGTGTGTCAAATAATGAAACCAAATCAAAACAACTGGCTCAGAACGCAGTATATTCCTGTCAAAGGCGCTAGACGAGTTTATGTGGAAGTCGAGTTCACGATACGGTAAGAACACAGCTTAAATCTCTTCCCTATTTTGAAACAAACTTAAGTTTTATTTGCTTCAAATTGCAAGCATGACGCACCCTTCTCAACCTGCCCAGGAGTACTTCAAACCTAACCTCAAGTATGGCTTGAAACTCATCCGGTGACGACTACAGGTCATCAGCGTCACTCGGGCTCATAGCTGTCTGAAAAAGACACATGTTTAAATAAAGGTTGAAAGACGGTATGCATGCGGCAAATTTATAAATGCACTGGTTAATTGTGCAAAAAAAACGAAACGTATAGTTCGCTAACAATGTGCTTTCTCGTTTTGTAAGATTAGAGTAGAAATAACAATAAAAGGAATCTGCAGAAGGCTAAATGACTTTTAAGCCGCCACTACACTGACTGAATGCAACCGTTAAGACTTGCGATACTGAAATTTCGATTTCCTCTCCCTCTAACTGGCATTATCATTGTTGTGTGACGTACAGTGCGTAACAATTCATGGGAAGCTCTCAGGAGAACTCATCCATTATTACGTGTTGTACGTCACTGAGCAATGATGACGCCAGTCGCCAGGTCGTCTTCTGCACCACGCTCATGCGTATTAGTCCGGGTTAATGGACAAGTTTCTATTGTTTTCAAATTGTTGCAGAAGAGAAACCTTTCAAAAATTGGAATTCAAATCCTAAGCTCTGTAGAAACTCTTTGTTTAAAAACAATCTTGTGTTTGAAATGGATTAAAAAAATTAATGAGCTATGCAGAGGATAGCTCGGCCTCTGATTTATGAACCAATGCCAGCCTGGGTGCCGCTGTCGAGAGAACGTTTGGTGCTAATTATGTTTCTTGACACAAGTGACTTCGTCGTCTAAGATGGCACTGAACGAAAATCTATAAACTGCAAAAAGCAAGCAACTAGGTAATTGGAGACTCGCGCTGTACGTGGTGTCTGAGTGGTGGGTCGCCACTGATCTCATCATAGCAAGCAACTCTCCAGTGTCTCTGCTGTTTGGTATTAGCCCTGCTGTTTCTTTACCATCGACCAGGCGATGCGCATTACCAACAAGCGTTTTTGATAACGACTTGCAAAATCTACCGAATTGTATCTTTTCAGTCAGTTTCTACGCCAACACGGATATCCGGTGAAAACACGAATTTGTTCTGGAAACACTGCAGAAACATTCATGTGCGATATTGAGCATAAGTCGGTTTAGCTGAGATCCGATTTACCGACTTGCAATTTGCAAGCCAGGATCTACAGACTCAAACATTAATTTTACCTGCTACCAGGGGCTGATCCAGCCAGTAAGTTTAGGGGGGGGCGATTTCAGTGATATTTGGCATTCAAGTCTCATCACGGGTTCACTACTGCATAAGAGAGATGAAGTATACTTCACAACACTGCTGTGACAAAACAATGGACGGCCAAATGGCCTTATATCGTGAGTGCTGTTTTCCGAATTGCACAAAGTCATGGTGAACAAAGTTACTTCCGTAGGCTTAGGGGGTAAATCGCCCCAATCACCCTCCCCCCCTGGATCCGTCCCTGCCTGCTACCAGTCACGCGCTTGCAATAGCCGAAAAATATTTTTATCTTTGGATGAACATCTGCTCTGTTTATACAATAGGTCGTGCGAAGATGTACCAAATGTGGCAACCTGCAAGGAAACCTTCAACCTGTATTATTACGAGACTGACAGAGACGAGGCAACTACAACTTTTCCTCCGTGGAGGGAGGACGCTTATATTAAGGTGAGAGTGAACAAACGTACTATGGGCGATGTAAGATTGATTAGAAAACTTGTGGTAGGTATGGGCGTCGGAAGGATTTTTTCCAGAGAGGAGCTAATAGTGGATTTTCGACGGGTATAGCGAAAAATATTTGTGCAGGGGGGAGCCAAAAGTGGCAAAATTTCATTTTAACCACTCGAAACTAAGAAAACAACCTTTTTTTGATAAAAATGTCATAGGCAAATGTCAAATTTGAAAATCCAGGGGTCTTGGCCCCCCCTCGGACGCTCATGGAAGTAGGTTTCACATTGCTGGGTATTTCGTTAAGTAATCTATTCGCGTGTGATGCCCTGCCCTCTCTTTCGTATCGCGTTTAAATAAAATGCTTTTAGAATTGCCAAAGCGTCAACAAGGTGCAGTCATCACACAGCATTGGTGCTTTTTGTACACATTTAAATAAACACCGGATAGGTGGCACAGTTGGTTGGTTTATTACGCGCCACTAAGAGCTGGTAAATGGGGTTTCAATTTATGGTTGGTTGACCCCGAAAACTTGGAAACTGGTGCTTGCCGCCTGTCCAACCGTGGCTGGGCGTTAAATGGCAATGGAAAGATGCTGCCATTCGCTTGCAACCAATGCAGCACCTTAAACGAAAGTAGCCGCGACGCAAGATAGTCACTCCACAGCACGCCAGTATAATGGAACTGAATGTGAAGATGAATAAGCAGTTGGCTTGTGCGTGGATGTATGGTTTCCGAGAATAGTAGATCACATCTATCCGTTTGTGATTCACGCGATAAAATTTCTTGGTTAACAAACATTTATATTCGAAAATAGTCCTGGCGTAAGTAAAGATGAAAATTCTTTTTGGAAAGTTTGCCTCTTTTTTGCTCATTTCTTGAAGGGACGAGCCTTGGGGTGAGGTCATGTACTTTTGTTACCGCATAATAATCCTTATCACAATTGCGTTCAAATTAAAGACAACAAGTTTATCCTGCTCTGTGCGCTGCGGTTCGCATTGGAAAAGCACAACATGCTTCACCAAGTCTGATTTGTTTTCATGCCGTGATTCATCTGTACTGCTTTTTTGCAACTGGTGCCTTAGTAAAAATCCCCCTCAACTTTTAACAAAAAGTCTTTAAGGGACCTGAATGAAGGGATTTCAACAACAGATGAGGCTTGATACACAAAATCCAAATTCTCGGAAATAAATGGATATAAGGAGAAAAGAACAAAACAAAATGATATCATAGCTTATGCACAGGTTTTAAATTGTTTGAAAAAAAGTTTAATTGGTAAAGCCATGACATGACTGTACAGCGTTCAGTCTGAAAGAACATCTGGCATTTTTCTATCGATCCAGACTCTTTTAGGCTTATCTGCCTTTCGCAAGAGCGTCCACTTAATAAAGACGGCACATAAAGCTTTCAGTTGGTGCGTTACATTCGTGCGATTACACGACGGCATCTTCGCTCTGGCGTGTCGGCCGCCAAATCGGATTATAATTTCTCATCTGTCAATGCGCGCTTGCGCGGCGACTTCAACTGCGGAAAATCGCACCTCACAAGGTATCACTCGCCGGCCTTGTCTTTAACAACCGATTGCGTAACGAGCCTCCCAACAAAGACCTCGTCTCGATCATTCCTGTCGTGCAGCTTCTCAAATCGTCCGTCGATATCTTCGGCAAAGCGGCCGAGTCAAATCTGACATCTTCTGTGTTGACGCAGGTCGACACGATCGCCGCCGATCGTCGCTTCCGACCTGGATCCGCGGATACTAACTTCGAAACAAGAGACATCGGTCCGTTGACAAAGAACGGAATATATCTCGCTATACAGGTGCTTCATTATTTCCATGTCAGTACCTTCCCTGTCCTCCATATTGTAAAAAGCAAATTGCGCGGAGGCTTCGCAGAGTACGTATCAACGACGCGCTTGTAATGCTGCACCGTTGCATTGGTGGCATTGCAGCCATAACGTTAATTTGGCCAACACCAAAGCCTCACAATCGATTATATTATTTTTTACACAGGATACGGGTGCTTGTGTTGCGCTGATGCACGTTCGAGTTTACTACAAGTACTGTGAGACCTCCACCCGCAACTTGGCCACATTTACTCGGGCCATCGCCGGACCCGAACTAACCTCCCTTGAAGAAGCGAGAGGAACTTGTGTAAAGAACTCTATCGCAGTGAGTGTTTTTTACAAAATACATTCTGTACACTGGTGCTCTCTGATGTGTTATTCAATGCCAAAGAACGTTGTGCGCAGGCTTAATTAACGTTTGAAGAGCTAGCGTTGTATCATTACCACATAAAACCTTCAGTCTTGTGTCGTGACATGTGCGACGATCAGCAAATAGTTGTGCAATGTCTGCATTGTATGTTTTTGTCGCTTATTGACACATTTCTGAGGAATCGGAAAATGTTTTGTTTGTATGCAACTTTTCTCCACTTCCATCGACCTGGTTCCTCAGGCTTGGCCAATATGTCAAAGATTATAAAATCCACATGTCTAGAACTGTGTCAAGACGAAGGTGGTTTGGTAGAGGCGCGTAGCGTAGGTGATTTTGTTGATGAACTGTGAACATGAGGACATCTGCACCTCAACAAGCTGGAATGCTGACGTACTCCAAATAAACTGATGATGTTTCAACCAAATTCAGCCTCCTGCTTCAGTACAGGAATTTCCTCTAAGTGCGTTGACCATTTGCGTGGATCTTCCTGAGGAACGTTTAGCTCGCAGGAACTTTCCTTTCCAGAAAAATATTACGATTTAAAAGCAATCGAGGGAAAGGACTTCTGTTGCTGCTTTGGTCTCAATAAATAAGGTCCTATTGTACGCGATGTAATGCTTTTCTATTCGTGGAAGTCAAGAGCATTAATGTGAGATTACATCGATGACATTTGTATTTTAACCACATTAATAAACAAAAGAACACTGTTCTTTATCAAACTACGATCGCAGTAATGAAACTTTCGCAGAAAGTGAAAAACGCCAAAATTCTAACTTAAGCATTATTTCATTGAGTATAACATTGTAACCTGAGAAATGGCGTTGCGATGGCGTCTTCACAGTAGTAGTTGTCGGCAGCATCCAAGCTTACCTTACAACCTGACTGAGACTACTGCTGGTACTAAACGACGACTCATATCTTGCAACAGGTGGATGGGGTCAGCCCGTCCTTGTACTGCAATGGAGAAGGTGAATGGACTGTGCCATCTGGAAAGTGCATTTGCGCCGAAGGCTATGAAGCCAACCCGTCATCAACCAAATGTACAGGTAATTGCCGTTTTGTTTAGAGGACTTTATATGCGGTTTGCGAACACTTTACTTCTTCCAACAACTTTTAGTAAAAGCGCGTCGTAGGCTGGTGTGGATGTTATACAATGTTTTCTGCTTTACAAAATTTCCTTTGCTTCTCGTGTGAAGTTATGGGTGAAAAGCCATGATGTGTTGAATTAACAGCATAAGCCAGCTTTGCCTTTCGTGGTTATACGTCGTAAACGGACTAGGCAGTTTGCAACTGGTAATGAGGCTTTCATAAATCAGCCAGGAGGCTCTGGCAGTCGGGATCGTTATCGCTTTGTGCCACTGAGCGATAAAGTAACTTTCAGACGCTTTTTGGCTTCACTACTCGTTTATCCTCGGCTGTCGGCGGCTTGTTGCTCTTTCTGATGAAGATATATCGCCTCCAAACACAATTAAAACTCCTTCGCAAATCACCCCCCTACTCGTCCCACCAGTGCCAATGCAGTGGTCTGTCAGGTCACGCATCGACGCGCACGCTTCAAGATGGACATTAGTGCAGAGGGCTTGCCTGGCATCTCGGCGCCCAGCACGGTACGTGTGATTGATGAATGCCCGTGGCACTGACGTTCCAACTGATAAATATCTCCGATTCTCGAACCGTTTCAACTCGTTCGTTCGCGATGTTGTTTCCGCTTTTGTCTGGTCAATGTGGAGCGAGCTGTGGTAAAGAGTGCGCTTTTATTGGAAACCACATAAGTTCACATGCGCTCATAATACACGTTTGTAGGTCACGAAGGTGAAGCCCACCTATAGCTTGTCACTGCAAAGCTGGCTGATACATCATGTCAGACCGCAGACATCTGAGGATCGGGGAATGTCTGGGATTACATGAACGTGTTTCTTTTGTGGTTGTTGATGGTTGAGACGCCTCACTTCCTAATCACTAATTTTTGCGCTGTTTTTTTATCAAATTTAAATGTTAATTCTTATTTAATTAACTCTGCACGTGTCACAAGATGTAAGGTCGCATGTCAAACTTTTCAGCAGCAATTTCTTGAGACAATGGAAGTCGGTTCGGTTTGACTTGATTAACGTGTTAGACTGATCTGCCGAAATTTTTCCTGGTACTGATAGAAAATTGATTCAGTAACTTCCAATGTTATTAGGACAGTGTTCATCCCCTAACCAAATAAAACGAAGAGTACAAAATTCACAAAATGTCTTTGTCAGTAAAATTAAAAAATAGTTAAATGCAAGGCTTGGTGGTTAAAAGCAGAGCGCCACCTTGTATTATGTGTGTTGTGATCAACAGATTTACAAGCCAGTTGATTTTGGCTTTACCAACTAAGATAACGATGGCACAATCTGGGTGAGAACAGAGAATGATTTACCAAGGGTTCCACAAGTAACATAAAGCACCGATAATGCTGGCGCTTCTGTCGCACAGCCCAGAAAGAAAGGAATTCTCTGAGTCATTGACTAACGCTCATTACACAAAATCGCAGTGCGGTCGTAACAAAATGACACGTCAAAAATTCTCTAAGGAGTGCTAGGCTTTGATGGTGAAAACGTTCCGTACAGAAAACTGAGAAAGAGTACCAAAGTTTACTGCTAAGGGCCATTTCCATTTACCTACCTCTGGCAAATTGGTTGATTACTTTATTGTTTCATATGACTCAGCTAACTAACAGAAGCAATACAAAAAGCCATCGCGTAATAAGTAAACCAACTGTCAGGGAACAGTATATAGAGCAAATAAAAATACAGCGGCATAATAGCTGATCAATGTAAACAAAGAGTGTCACTGTGTCATACACGATTGATCAAAGACCATGGCGGTCATCTAGTCAACCAACCCAGTTTATCACTTTTTGAAAAGTGTTGAGAAATAACATTTGGAGATCAAATAAGCACAATTAGGAAAACAAACAAATACATGGCATGGTGAAGAAAATGTACAGATGAAAGCGCATGCCTATGTACACAGATGAGTGGATCAAATTTAATTGAGGAAATTTGGTGTGATTAAAAATATGCTTCAACAAAATATAAAAATAAATTAATTGATAAGATACAACAGAAAAACAACGCAAAACAGAAAAAAAACTATGGAATGAACTTTCATGCCGAAAAAATGGGGTGTGCACAGGGAAGAACAAGCGACAAAAAAGTAAATGTACAGAAAAATAAACAAAATTACAAATTACTGTGACTCACAGTATTTTGTTCTGGATAAGTCAAATGTTGCTAAAGTTCATAATTATGTATCTTTTTAATGTAGATGGTGTTTCTGAAGTTTCCATTTGAAGGTAGAAGTGGCAGAAGACTTAATACAGTCTGGTATTGAAGGCCACGCTTTTGGGCCAACAAATGTAAGGGAACATTTTCCTGAGTGTGAATTAACTCTAGGTAAAAAGAGGTTGTTAGAGGTTGATAGTCTTGTGGAGTGAGAATGAATTGAGCTGATTGGAACAAAATAGTCATCAAAATGGTTTGGAGGTTGTTTATTGTAATAAGAGTGCATGAATTTGCCTACTGCTAAAGTATAAAGTTTGGGAACGCATAAGATGCTTAAGTGCTGGACAGGTTCTTCCAGAGATGCCGTGTTAGTTGGCCTTATTAGTTTCATAGATTTATTTTGGAGCTTAATGAGAGGCTGCATGGTTGCATTTGAACCACGTCCCCAATTGAGGATTGAGTAATTAAGGTAGGGATGGATTAATGAGTTATAGACAACTTTCAGTACAGGTGGTGTTGCATAATGCTTAAGTTTGGATAGAACTCCACAAGCTCTTGATAGTTGAGTTTTCACCTTCTGTACATGAGGTTTCCAGCTGAGTTTCTTGTCAAGAACACCCAGGTATTTTAGGTTATCTAGGAAGGAAATGCTAGGGTTATTTGTAATAACCTTAAACGAAGTAGGATTGTGTTTTTGAGAATTTAATAAACATAAAATTAGTAAAACTTATTCAGAGTGATTCTACTTCACTCGCTTCATTACTTGTTTACCAGCAATGCGGCACATTGTACGTAGTTCACACATGGCGGATTTCAAAAATCATGAAATTCAACAAATAATTCGAGGTGCAGTTGAAAACGCAGGGAGAATCTCTAGCGTTAGTCAAAGCTTTAATGAGTTGTTGCGTACTCTGTCTCGAACGCGGTTGACAGAGTTGTAAAACGACATTGTAGTGCACCGTAGTTGGATTGTTTAAAAGGAAAAACTCTGTTCTCTTTAGGTGTTCCTAGAAACCATGATTACACCCACCTGTCTCAGTCGAATGTAAACAACCTTCCTTGTTCGAACAATAAGTAACAGATCTACAGGCGAAATTGTACTTTCAATTTGTGTCGTTGAACAGTAGGTAACTTTCGACTTTACAGACAAACAAATGGGTCATAAATTAGAACAGAAAAAAACATTCCGCTTACGTAATTATTGCTGGCCAATGCATAACTTCAGCCTCATGTTCAAATGCATTTTAAACGGATTCATTTTAGGCCTTATTAATTAAAAAAGGAACCGTTTTAGGCTGACATTTCTTGCTTAACTGCGTTTTATGTTCTCATATTGTTCAACTCATCAACTTAAGGGTTTACTTCAGGATTAATTATTATCTGTAAGTTTTGTTTCAATGACACACACAGAACCTTCCGTGTGATAAAGTGTTTCCTTTACTTTTTTAGAAACTCCTGCGAGTTTTAGAACATAGAAAAAATTTTAACCAAATGTGCGATGTCAATGGCGTAGCCAGCCCAAAATTTTTGGGTGGTAAATACTTTTACCTTAAGCGAGCAACAGTATTTTGTTTGGGACACCACCTCACAAAGCTCAAAATGACTAGATATGCTAGAAAATTTTTTTTTAATTTTTGGTGACGGCAATTGGCGGAAAGCCGAAGCCTAAATTGTGCTTCTTGCAGGGGCGGTTGAGGTAAACGCTCTTTCGCAAGGAGCGCTACGGGCAATTACTCTAGAATTGGAGAGCTTGGCCCCCCTGGCTACGCCTATGTGTGATGTGTTGCTGGTGAAATGTTGAAACAAAAAAACCTTACGAAAGCTCCCAGGTGAAATTCAGAGCTATACTTAACGTTTTTTCTTAGGCATTTGCAAGTAGACCGCCTGGATGTAACAGATGTGGCAATGATTTCTCAGATTTGGTAGTAATGATCAGCATTGGCAGTTGTTTGGTCCTTTAACCGTCTATCAACTTTATCCCTCGCAATCCGATGAAGCCTTGCTTATCAATCGCGAACAAACCCAATCACTGGCTTCTTCTCTTGGCAGCCCAACCCAGTGGATTGCGATCGCCTCAAGTCAGCTGCAGTTGGCCTCCGACCTTTCCTCCACAGGTCGTGTGCGTTTATCGTGACCCGCTTTGCTCAATGTCAAGCAAACTGTGTTGCAAAAATATGAGATAGGCTTGAGTCGTGCAAACTCGATTCCGGCTTAGTGCTACTGCATGCGCTTGTTGTTCAGCTCTGCGCGTTTGCAGCAGCTTTTGCTGAAAAATGGGACTTTTGCAAAGCAGCCTGACTAGCATGAAGATACCACAAGCCCGTTTTTATGAATGTTTGATTTCACTTTAAGCCAAACACTGACTTAAATGTGTGTTAAGGTAGCGTTTTGAAAGCTTTATGGTACAACTCATCTTTGAAATTTGCGTTGAGTTTGCAGCGTCTCTAAACGATATTGTTTATATGAAAGGAGATTAAACATTCAGTGTGTCTCAGACAAACGTAAATTTTTAATCGGATTTGCATTGAAATATGTAAGCTGTGATTCCAGCGTTACCACCAATACCTCTTCCAAAAAAGAAAAACGGATTTTCAAGAAAGTAGTTGTGGAGAGGTACGTTAACGTAGGACTGAACAAATGTGTAGTAACATTCTTCTTCAAACTGACCCAGCATTGCTGGCACCGTCCGGTCGGTCGACGTGTCCTTGTAAGTGCTTGCGACCGTCGGTGACGTAATGACTTGGTCACCTTTGCTTGACTCAGTTGTTAGAAGTTTGTTTTCTGCAAAACAAGTGGACACACACGTTGTGGGATGGAGACGAAGTGAGTTTGTGTGTGATGGGAATTCGAGTCATGTTTGTTGCAGCGTAAACGCCGAAAGTGCCCGGATGGCAACATCAGTAAACCATAGAAAAGATAACGAAGCGTTTGTTTGGAATACTTGTTTTTTTTCTTAATCCTCATGTGCTTTGCCTGCAAGTTTTAAGAATGTCGGCCCTGCGCTTTTTTGAAGAGTGCAAAAGTCATCTTTCTTCCCGTGTTAACTTTGTGTGCGTTTTCCAAATTCAGTAATTTATTTGCGCAAAAAACACTCTGCAAGTGTTGCAAGCTGCTCTTTTGACATTTGCCAAAAAAACAGCAGAACCGGAACATTTACAATCTGATAAAGATACATTTAGTCTTATCGCGATTTGTTTCTACTTTTTGCAAAGTGTGTTGAAAAGAAAGTTACCACAAGCAAAGTGCAGTAATTTCAGCTCAAGACAGACGACCACTGCTGGCTGTGCAACTGTCAGTGATAGAAGAAAATCACTTTCTTTATATCAAGGGCGATGAAAAATGGAGCAAGCAGGTTTTCAAATATTTAACCAACCTCCGGTAAATTGCCGGATGGCGAAAGTTTATTAACACTTCTTTCGACTTGATGATTGCCATGGGTGGGCCACAGGTCACGCAGGTGCTGTTGCGTATCGCCAAAGCTTCCGCGACGCTCAAACGCCAGCAAAGGAATTGCACATTTTGACTATTTTTACGGTGCTGTTTCGAGGACTGCATTTTTGGCGTGGTTTCCTATATCTGTTGATGGATACTGAACAAACATTTGCAAGGCATTCGTTGATACCCACACTGGGTAAAACATCAAAGATGAATCCTCGTTTTGCGTGTCACTGTTTGGCTTCGGCAAGACTTCGCCTTGCTTTACGCTACATGGGAATCACACAGAGACTGTGCTGAGTATTTGCAGAAAAAGTTCTGGACATTTTCTAACAGATAGTATTGCGGTTTATTCGTTTTTTTAAACCGAAACTTCGTAAGTAGTAAAAAAAGACTGAAGCGAAGTGTTCGGAATTTACTTGGACTTTCGAAAACGTAAAACAACCGTTTCATTTTATCCCATCGCAAACATTACGCTTCACTTGCGCTTGGCTCTCCACTGCGTTGCTTGGATTTGCTCCGCTGGTAACGGATTTCCAGCCTATCTGACTACAGCTTCCCGAACGAACCACAGTTTGGGAAACTTTGCAGCGTTTGCTCTGGACCCTTCTTCGCTGCATACAGGTCAAGTAAGGTCACTTGTTGTAAAGCGTGAACCAGGCACGCACCTTCAGCATGTAACCTCCCACTTGTCACCTCTCCATGCTACCCGGCAACACGCGACGCCAAACGCCGCATCTCGATTGCCACAAACTTGCCAGGCGTCTTTAACCAGGAGACACTTGACCGCACTGAGAATGCACTGTAGCGACTCAAGTAGCGTTCAGATATTTCTGAGACAGTCTCGTAACTGGCGCAGGTTTTTCTACTTGCCCATCACCTGATTTCTGCGACTGTGCTGCGAAGAGAAGTAATTGCAATTTGAGGCCGTTGGACAAACGAGCTTTAGCGCAGGTCAAAGGACTTCTTTGTGGCATGAGCGTAGAATAAGAGCAATTCAAGTTTTGTCTTCGGATCTAAGCCTTCATTTGAAACCTTCAGCCCTTAAAGGGTCACTCACATTTTCTGCGTATGGAAGCCAATATGGGACCAATATGTGTTTTCTAACTGAATATTTTGACTGGAAGAATTTCCTGTCAGTTTAAGTTCCAATAAATAGTCTATCTTTCAATGATCCTCATTACCCAGGTTACAGCCACACACTTCGCTGTAGCGCCTGGTAACAGTCAAAAGCCATTTTGTTTGCCATCCATAGAACACCACAAACTTGTTTTTGACCTTATACGCACCCCCCTGCAATACCAGGTGTTGGCTCTAAAAGCAGATGAAATCAATACATGTTCGGTTTTAATCTGCATTCCACCATTTCTGGGAAGGATGCTGTTTTTTCCGTTCTGTCCCATTTAGACACTGCTGTGCCATTGCGTTGCGCATTAAGCGTCCTTGAGATTCGAGATTTGCTGTAGAGATGGCACGGGCCGCTAACAGTCCCGTCTTCGGGTCGTCCGCTAGAGGTTTTGAAACAGTCCGTTAGCATTTTTTTAGCGATGACATCATTCCGGGCCGCTGCAGCCTGCTCGCCAAAAATTTTTCTTTTCGGAAAGTTTCAAAATCTAACAACTGATTTTTTTGCTGCTGTTCTCTCCGTTTTACCGTTCTGCTGACGTTCTGTTTCACTTGTTTTCACGCAAATCACTGAACCATGTTAGGAATCAATCAAAGCAACCAACATTTTCATTTATAGTCTGTCGCCGAGGTTTAGGTTCAGGGCAAGTTTTCCCAAACTTTCTCCGGCCATGTACCCCTTCAGCATTTCGTTATATGAACATGGATCCCTAAAATTTCTTATGACAAAAAAGCTGAGGAAAATAACAAAAATATATTTACCAATAAGCATCTACTGATTTTGAAAATAATATTCACTGATGTTGACCTATGTATAAATACGAGTATTTTGAAATGAATAATATGCAAACAATTTTCCCTTCCATTGCTAACCTCAAATGTGCGCTTTCAGATAGGAAAATCTACCCCAAGGGTACATGCACCCCAGGTGTGAACCCTTGGTTTAGTATTAAGGGTTAGGCTTAGGTTAGGGTTTAAGGCAGGAGTCACCAAACTCCTGGCTCAAACTCAGAGCTGCTTCTTGGTACAGATTCATGCGAAGGTCTACCAGTTTGATACACAGACTTCTGAAAATAAAAATTTGCATAATTTGTCTTCATATGATGTTATCATTAATCATAAAAATTAAAGATATTCATCATTGTAAAGAAACTGATCATGTTTATGCTATTGTCAGAACAGGCCACGGGCAACTCACATGGTCCATACGGGCGACTTGGATTGGTTCCCGCAGGCACCATGTTGGTGACCCTGGTTTAGGTTTAGTACATTACCAGCAAGCGTAGTGCAGCCTAGCGCACTCTTGTCATGTGCTAGTGTCATGTTACAGTCCTGCTCGAAATTAATACATTTTCAAAAGTGAAGGCCCCCTGGCGGACCTATAGCCACTGCCTTAAGACTGCATAACTGGTTTTAGTGCCCAAAGAGCAATGAACCGAAAACTTGTTGTTACTTTGCATTTGAGATTACGTTATAGGTAGTGCCTATTTTACCAAGATGCTGGTGGCAACAGATCGGCTGGAGCTATTGTGCCGCCAGTCGAACATTCGGTCTCGTGGCATGACCCAATTAGTCAGTTTGGCACACAATTGCCATGCTGCTCGTAACGTAGCGGTTATGCTTCACGTCTGGTATGCCATTGATTTTCGGTTCGACTCCCTCCTTGGCGACATCCCTTTTTTCTTTTTTCAAAAATTTAGGGTTAGTGTCAGAGTTAGTGTTAGCGTTAGGGTTTAGGGTTACGGTTTAGGGTTAGCATTAGGGTTACTGTTAGGGTTAGCGTTAGGGTTAGTGTTAGCATTGGGTTAGGGCTATGGTTAGGGTTAAGGTTAGGTTTAGGGTTTATCTTTTATGTCTATTTCGTTTCTGCCAAGCCAGTTGCCGCCGCCATGTTGGCGGCAAAATAGACACTGCCTACTTTATATTACGGGCCAGTCCGGGCCAGAAAATAAGTTGTAGTTTAGCATAAACGGGTCGGGCCGGGCGGTATCTTGTGAGCACCAGTGGCCCGGGCTGCAAAAGTGCTGGCCCGTGCCATCTCTAATTTGCTGGGAAGGGGCGGAAAGTAAAAAGTTGTTTTTTGTCAATTCAGCCCGGGAGTTTCTCACCAGTTGCTGCTTGTTTACTAACAAATTGCGTAATTCGGGAGCTTGACGTTAGAACTGATTCAAAATCTTCGTAGTTTGTCGTAGAAACTTTTACTGGTTGGTTCCAGCATACATAGACAGTCAGCTTACTTGTTTTCGCTGTTTGTCATCATTTGGTAGGAAAAGTATAGTGGTATTGCACAACAGTACAGCGTTTGTTACTTGCTTTTATCAATGACATTTCCTTTCGTCATGCTTTTATGAATAGCAGCAGAACTTGTTTATGATATGCAATGCTTTGAAAACTGTTTGAAAGCGATCTTATGTTTGCTTCAGCCTGCTCTCCTGGGTATTTCAAATCAATAGCGGCCAACACTTCCTGCAAACGCTGTCCGGCTTTCAGTTCAACCCGAGACGCAGCGTCTACATCTTGCCGTTGCACATTTGGATATTTCCGTGCGCCCAGCGATGGCTTCGAACAGCCTTGCACGAGTAAGTCGTCTTTGTTGATGGTTTTTCGTTGCGGTTCCACTTAATTGGATCAAGCATCGGCGATCGCTCACTTCAGCGAACCTCAGCAATGCCCTTACACGCTTGCAATGACCGCACTGATTTCAGCTTTGACCCCAAAACGCTGCAGACAGTTGCGCTGAGAACTGTGCCTCTGCTGGGGCTCCACGCAGATGTCAACGCAGAATGATACGTAATGTGGCCGATCAAAAATGAGACTTTTGGTCTGGTGCAACCACAGACTATTGTTATGCTCTACCTTTTGAAACGGAACTAGACTTTGTGAAAAAAACGCTTCGTTCTTCCTCAGGAAAATTAAATGTGGTGCGTTCTTTAGTTCACTAATTTCATTGATATTCATATCTACTATCTGTACAGTGACCTTTGAAAAGTGTTAAAATTATTGTCACGCCTAAGAGGGAAATCTTGCTATAAATATTAGGCATTGGCATCGGCCGCCATCGCTTCACACTCTCCTCTGACAACTGGCAGGAAGGGTCATTACAGTTTTCGTGCTTGCAAGGGTGCTGTTCCGCAACGATTCTTTCAACGCTAAACCACTAGGGTTTTGCTCTTTTCTGTTGACAAAAACCGCTCTTTTCAAAAAGGAACTGCTACTCGCCATTAACAAAAGCCGCTAAAGTCGTTTCCGCTGGTGAAGAGCTAAACACGCACTTTGCACAAAACTTCAAAGCTACTGGTTCAAACTCATCTCACTGAGTTGATTTATAGAAAACAATGCGCTTTGTCTTCGCTTGAACGAGATGTGATCCTGCACAGAACCAGTTGCAAGAATTTTGACCTTAGTTTGGTTGCTATTTCCGAGCAAGGCCAGCTGGCCGCCCACCTCCAGTTACGCGTGTTTAAGATCAAGTTGAAGTGGATGGAGTCACACAATCAATGGCATTTCCTTCCTGAGAAAATCAATGTATTCTTTTACGCCGTGAAACTCTGTGATGAAATTTTCTCAGGCAGTGTTAGAACTGGAAACATATCACCCACCACGGCGTGACCCTCACTGGAGGTGTTATTGTGGTTTTCTGAAACCGCGAAAGCGTTTCAGACATAATATGCTGTTTAAACAACAATATTTTCTCCTTGTTATCTTTTTCCATTGTTTTTACTCAAATATACTGTCTGTGCTTTTGGTGGAAATGAAGAGATCGTGTGAACCATGACTGCCTTACCTGACCACAGGAGCTACATACAGTGCTGATTGTGGTTTGAGAACGAAATAATCTGAATCCGGAAATGTTACGATCGATAAAAAAGCATTTGTAGTGTAAGTAGCGCAACGCCAAGAAGGCCGGTTGAACCGGCTATTGAGTTCATATTCGTGTAAAAGTTGAATTTATTGTTACGAGCTAGAATCGAGAAATGTCAAGACTTCGAAAAACCTCACGCCGTCCAGCCGGGTACCCCCCGTAGTTGGTTAGTCTCATTTGAAGTCGTGAATTGAATAGATATATTTGTCGCATTCACGTTTCGTGGATGATCCACATGCCGTGGACCACAATACTTGGAAGGATCGCTGTACATTGCACCTAAAACCCGTTCAGCCACGTATCAGCAAAAGTTAAAGAAACTATATAAGCATTTTTCATAATTGAATTCTAGCTTTTTTCGAGTGTTGCGACGGTGTTACTTGCGCCAAAGGTATTATTCAACAACGACCGTTTTTCTTGCCCTCACATTCTTCAATTGCAGTGAGAGCGCGATCAACCGTAAAGCTTTGTCTTGACGCTTTCACCCATGATTGGTGGAGCGGAGAGTCGCACTGCTCTCCACCAACAACGCCAAAAATATGCGCTTCCCTCTGATCTTCTGATGTGCGTTTTTGTAACTGGCACCAGTCGACCGGACTTGATCCAAGCCAGGGACAGTCCCAGACAATAAATTGTGCGGGTCATTTTCAACCATCAGAATTTGAAATCGCTCGATCTGAGCAGGATTTCAGTGCGTTTGAGGTTTCTTCAATTCAATTCGTATTTGTGTACAAGTTCTGTCAATTGCGCTGTACCAAACCAGCAACGTCTTCGGTGCAACTGTTTAATTTATTAAAATACTAAGCGACGTCTTCATACGTCACATAAAACCGCAGTATGCCGCCGAAGTAGAATGAAGACTGCTAGTTCCGCCAAACTTTCCAAAAGAGTCTCCTTCTGCTTTCAATCTTCCACACCATTTGTGTGCGCTCCATCTACAGTAGCGATAGTGTGCTGATGGTCACATGTTTATGTATCGTCCATTCAGCGCTCAATGTCTCGTCAAATATTTCACGCTCTAACCCTCAGCGAGGTGTTCGAGTTATATTTAGCCCCCTGCTGTTAACTGCACAGCCAGGATCTCATCCATCACCAGTGGAGATTTTTGCTTTGGTTTTCATGACTAAAGACAACTTGTTTTCCTGGCTTGGGGACATTGACGTATTGCTTGGGAGCAGTTCAAACTGCAACGGCAACCATTTGATTGATTATGTCACAGGGTTAATAACGCAAGATCAGTCGTGCGTTTGAATAAAACGAACTCTCCTCGCCAAAACTGGTTGCCATTCTCTAAATAGGTTTGGTTCCACTTTGCTTTACAGCCACGCCATCGAAGCCCGTGAACCTTTACAAGGATGTCAATCAAACATCAGTCAGTTTGTACTGGGAGAAGCCGCTGAGCGATGGAGGTCGAAGCGAGCTGTGGTACAGGTGAGCTCCGCGGAACTGCTCGTCATTTCTTTCCACTTATTTTTCCTTACATGGCAGCAACGAGCCATTGATCGTTCTTGTTTCTAGACTTAAATGCGTTTCACATAACGACGGCGCTGTGCTGGCGTAGTAAGTCGTTTTCGTTCCTACCCTCTCCTCTGCGCGTATTCGCTGTTGATGTAAAACCATCTCGTTAGTGGCTGAAACCGCTTCTGAACTTCTGTTCCAAATGGGAACCTTTTCACTGAGGAATGTAGATGATTAAAAGATATAATTGACCCTGTTTCTGCTTCAGGTTGGTGGCCGTTTTATGCTCAACTGAGAATAAAGAATTGACGGCAGGATGTCGTTGTTCATTGCCAGCTATGTGGCCGACCAAAGAACGTGATTAGAAAATGCGCAAACATTTCCGGCCAGCTATCGTTTCGCTATCGTTTCGTCTCTCAGTTTATGGAACTCGGTCGCTTGATTCGTACTTGTAAGTTAGCGGATCAAGCTTAAATTGGAAGCAACGCCCAACGAAAAATTGTACGTCAGTCCCACGTTTTAATACTCAGCGTGTCTGCGTCGTAAACTTAATCGCCCACTTTAAAGATGTCATTATCTAGTGACTCGACCTTGCGGAATCTTTTTGCTGATGCCACAGGCAAAGAATCCAGAGCAAAAGCCTGCTCTATTCTCAACGATCAGCGCTAGTCGCGCTATTATCATAAATTCTAGGATCCTCCATTGCTCTTGCCAAGCACTAGCTCATTCTCGAAAACCGGAATATTTTGATGTAACAAAAATTAAACACGAGCCCGCCTTGATTGATTACTTGTTTTGATTGATTACTCGTTTTGATAATTCATATTGATTAATTGATATTGTGAATAACAGAAAATGAAACAGTTTCATTAACACTAAAAAACCTTCAAAAAACTATGCATGTTTTGTTTTGAGACGTTTCAGATTATTCTTAATCCATCTTCAGTCAAAAAATAAAGCAACACTTGGCAATGCTAGCAATTCAAAACCAAAAGACTCTGTGACGCAAGAAGTAACAGTGTGACGCAAAAGACGTCTTTTGGTTGCTCCCCTCAAAAATAATGATATTTTCTGTACGTTTGATTCCAAAGAGCAGATAGATCAGTTCTTTGATAATTTAAACAAAGCGCATTCAAACGTAAGCTTTTCAAAAGAGGTGGAAGCAGACGGACAATTGGCATATTTTGATGTTATATTGACAAAAACTGAGACCGGGATTGAATCAACTACCTACAAGAAAAACAGTCATACAGGACTGTACAATAAATGAGACAGCTTGTCACCATTACAATACAAAAAGAGTATCATTCAAAGTTTATTACATCGTTCCTATGAAATTTGCAGTTCTTACCAATTAATTCACAAAGAATTCCAAAATATTAAATCCTGTTTCCTTAGCAATGGATACCCGGACTGGTTTATAGACAAGCAAATCAAAATATTTCTCAACAAACGTTATAAAAACACTCCTAAAAACAAGCAAGAAAAAACGACTGACATTCGAAGAATTCTTTACCTGCCCTACCTTGGCGAAACATCTCTACAACTAGAAAAAGAATTGCGGAACTTTTTTAGAAAATATCTGAAAGAACTTGCTCATCTGTCTCTTATTCATAAAACACATACGATTGGAGATCATTTTAAGTACAAGGACAACCAAGCACATCTGGAACGAAGCAATGTGGTATATAAACTTAAATGTTCGTGTGGTCATTCTTATATTGGACAAACTCAAAGAAATTTGAAATTTCGCCTG
>Ga0210059_1001274_pt1 | contig 37377 bp, 11 predicted proteins | sample Ectturendosymbi2_FD_188042 | JGI IMG/M metagenome (GOLD analysis project Ga0210059, IMG submission 188042) | Ecteinascidia turbinata endosymbiont from Florida, USA - Sample 2 (SPAdes) (version 2) | ecosystem: Host-associated > Tunicates > Ascidians > Unclassified | place: Key West, Florida... | reverse complement strand
TGAGCACCAACTGTTACATATGGAAACGAGAAACCTGAAGGAGGGGACCAGCAATTAAACAATACCTTTCGTCGATCAGCATCAGTCAGGGGAACTCCAACGAAGTTACCAATATCATTTTGACTACTGAATACTTGACTGGCAGACTCTGAGCACGATCTGGTGTCATTTCTATCTCTTTTGCAAAAGTCTCTTTCTCTTGACAAACTACGTTTCCGCTTGCGTTGTACAACTACAAACTTATCCATTTTTCCTCGCACTCTTCTGACCATCGCGGTACCCGAAATTCGAACTACAGGAGGAACAACTCCAATCGTAACGCATTGCGCAACACGTGCAGAGTTTCTATGTCATAGCATGTATGAAGCGGTTTCTCTCAATTACATTATGACTTATGAATCGCAACGTCTTTATCGAAAACCGACATTCAGCGAGGGTTTCCTATAGTCTTAGCACGATTTGCTTATTGCAGTTGAAGTGTAACACTCGTAACGTAACAAGGTAACAGATCACTACACCATTTGTTATAATCGAAATCTTTATATAGCCATGTATGCATGTGCGGAATTGTTTTGTGTTTTAACAAATGTCAGCAACAAATTTGTTTTTAGGCGATTTCCGTTAGGGGTGGCTCTAGCCCCCTCAGCCATAGGCGTAGCCAGGGGGGACAAAAGGGGCCATGACCCCCCTAATTTTTAGAAAATATAGCCATTTTGTGCTTTGAGGGGCGTTTTTCTAAACGAACTAGTGTTATTCGCCTAAAATCAAGCATTTTGGCCTCCCCCAAATTTTTTGGCCCCAACCAAATTTTTCGGCTGGCTACGCCACTGCCCTCAGCCCCCCCTGCGTGCGCCCCTGTGCACAAGTACTCAATAGAAATCTGATTTTGTTAAAGAAAATTAGAATGGAAAAAATCACATCTGAAAAAAACAAACGAGCTTCACTAAGTACTATTTCATTTACTGCAAAAAATATTATGTGATAGTTGATTTTAGAGTTTGATCGTACGCTATGATAATGATGTACAATTGTAAGTTTACATGAAATCAAACATTGAAAGATAATGCAAAAGGCATAATGCACTGGGGTGTTAAGCACCATGTGTGTTTCTTTCAATTAACCACATGGAAAATTGGTTTTGTTGATACGAAACTGCCAATTCCATGAAAACCTATTACTTATCACGAAGTTTTAAACCTGTTGCTTAAAAAAATCCAAAACTTGCTGCTCAGATACTTCCCTTGCCAGCCTATGCATTGGCAAGCGATCTCGTACGCCCATCACGACACTCTTGTAAAACAGGCGCTTTAGTCGTACTTTGGCGTAATCCGACATATCAATGCTCTCTCCATTGGCTGAGATTCTCACTATTGAACAGTTATTTATAATAAGATATAAAAATTGTATATCAAAGATACAAATTACAAGCATATCGCCAAGCTCGCCGGGCAACACCATCACTTCAATAAAAATGCGTGGACTATAAACTGATTGTTCAAATTATGTCAGTAAAATTTTACCCCCAGCATGGCTGTTGAAAGCTTTGACCAAAGTTCAGAAATTCGCAAATGGTGAAACCAATCATCCCCAGAAATTTTCGGTGACTACAGTCCTGTACCCAGGCGCGGATCTGCCATTAGGCTAAAAAGGCTAAAGCCTAAGGACACCGATTTCGGGGAACCCCAAAATTTTGGGAGTAAGGACAATTTCCAGCATTTCTGTTTGCATTTATGTTAGTATAGTCAGGGTTTTTCTAAGGTGTTTTAGGGACTCGATTCGGGTCCCTAGGATCAGAGAAAATTATCATCAGGTCCCTAGAATCAGAAAATCGGGTCCCTATCAGAGAAATCGGGTCTCTACAGGTCCATACCGTGCACCTAACGTTATCCTTAAAAAAAACTTGGTATAGTACTGTACAAAAAAACTTGGTATTGTACTGTGTATTTTTGCTTTGGTTCAACGCACGTTTTTACTACGCAGCTAGCAAAAGATCTCCAGAAGAATGGGAGCGAAGGTCTGCAGTGAATGACGATGAGCATTCTCTTTTTATGGCGTTGAGAACTGGTTATTGCTACGTATGTGTGGAACCAAACGCCTGAATCCATTTTTCAGATTATACAAGGCCAATGAGGTACTTAATAAACATGTAATGTGAGTGTGGTCAGATAACTTCACCGCTGCCTTTTTCGTGAGTTTCATTGTGACTGTTGTTGTCCCTGATATCGAGGGAATTCAGAATAAAGTAATACGTTTATGAATTGGAACAACTTGTTCAGTGAATGTAGCGAGCACGTGTAGTACTAAATTTGTATGACATCAGTCGTCACATTCCTTCCAGAAGGCCCCCAATTTCAAATAGCCCAAGGCCCAGATAATGAAACTTCGCCTCTGCGCGCACCAAATACATTCTAGTGAAAATAGAGGCAATCATGTTTTAAGTAAGTTGCGGTAATGTTTAATTTGGGCTTACGATTGCTGTCAAACCCTTGAATGGGCTTATTCGCTTTTGCACTACAAAATCTAGTTGCTAACTATGAAAAACGATTATTACTGAAAATAATTCAACAATCGAAAGGTAATACCGCAAGTTTACAAAATGAATTTACAAAGGGCGTTAAGAAGTCGTGTCTTGACAATACCAATTTTCCGCAGAATTGTCGTCCACAATGTGAACATCGTCATTTCGCACATAATGGTTTTTCGATATCACAAAATTTGCTTACAAAACAACGCAAAACCTACGCAGTTTGTGCTTCAAAAGGATTATGCTGTTCAGCGATCATTCAAGGAAAAAGTTGAGGCGAATCTTATGTGATAATCAAGAGAAAGTTGGGAAAATACAAGAATTAGGATTAAATATCTTTGCTCTCCTGAATAACTTTGTTACCCTATGACCAGCATAGAAAATTTAACACTGCGCAATTGTTTGTTTCAGTGAGCTTGCAATTGCGCAACCATGCAGAAACACAACCAGTGAAGCATTTCAAGCGATAAAAGGGCTATGCGGTAGGTAACCTATACGATACTAAATTTGATATGTTGCAAGTGTGCGAGAATGTGATTTCACTGCGTCAGTGGCGCCTGGTGGTACAGCGAATTTGTGTACCTTAAGAGGAAACATTGCCTATTATGCGTCGTTCCACTGGAGGCTCACATGTTTCAAAATAATTGGCAAACTTCCTTGCGTAATTTACACTTTTTTCTTGGAGTTTGCTGTTGTTGCCTCGCCTTTTCCAAATAATGTATATTTAAGTAGCTTCAACCCACATAAACAAAACCTAGCTGTCACATGAACTTCCCTTTTCCAGAAAATCTCAACACATTGCTTACGGTAGTAAATTCTTACACAGCTGTGGATTTTACTGCCCTATTTTAATGAGTAGTTCTGTGTTTAATTTGGCACCCCTTCCTCCCGTTTGTGACTGAGAACGAAACCTTAAGTGCATAGAATCCTACTGTTACTCCTGGTATTTTATCACGAATAATCTATATTACTTTTGAACACTTGTGGATTTCTACTGCCACTTGGATAGAAAAACAAGCTGAAAAAGACAACTGTCATGGTGAATCGCCACGGCTAGTTCGTGCTGAGCACGGCAACGCCGCGATTAAATGGACTACTGCTCGAAAGTAGGTTTACGATACTGAAATACCAGGGTTCATAAATTTCTGCAGAATTTGTTCCGGTTAAATATATGACGCGTCAGTTTGGCGGAGCGTGCAAAACACTTTGTTTTTTACGTGACCTAGCCGCATGTATTTCACCTTAAGCAATTCTTCGACGCTCACGCAAACTATGCGAATAAAGGGTTTTAGCTATATGTATTCTTAGGCAGGGGCAACCTTTTGGAAAATGCGTGCCGATTTAAGGTTCCAAATCATTCAATGTGCCAACTACATCCGTATTTTTGTGCAAGTCAAGGTCAGTAAAACTTCTTTTGGATGATAACAAAACTGATATGTAAAACTTGGAGCTTCTGGGTGCCATTGGAAATTTCTTGGCGAGCCAACTGTGGCACGCGTACCACAGGTTGCCGAACCCTGCTCTTAGGCAGCTATGTGTAACCGAAATTGCTTACTGAGCCACAATTTATGTCACTATCTTAACCAGGGCCGCACATTGAATGACATTTTAATGAGGGCCGAACATTGCATGGCTCACTTTGATCTTAGCAAATTACATTTAGTTTAAGCAAAGGTACGGAAAGCCTTTGAACCTACTGCAATGGCAACGCTTGTTTCGTACCTTTAACCCGGTACTCTGCAAGCGTCGTTTCTTAGGCAAGTTTAGTGCCAATGGAACTTTGGTAGAAATCAGAAAACTAGTAAACAGTTTTGCACCAAGATGCTTGTGGACATATGGAAATCTCCTAGCACGCAGTACAGACGTGATAAAGTGCCACTGGGGACCACCTGCATCAAAAATGTCAAATTTGAGATTATCAAAATAAGGCAGGTTGTTAGTACGTAGGCTACTTACACTGCACGGAATACCTAAACTGGGCCGCACAAAACCTTGGACTGGGCCGCATGGGGCCCGCGGGTTGGACATAGCCGAAGGTTGCGAGACGGCAACCCTAATTCATACATAAGTGCAAAACAAGTCCTGAACACTTGGAAATATCTTTGCCCCAGAGTCCGAGGTTTATCACTCGGTCTAACAAACCAGGTGGTCAAGCCCAAATATTTCTTCTACCCAAGTTTTTCTAAGTCGTTTCCAACGGTTGCAGGAGTTGTTAAACCAGATGAGTAAATGAGTATACTTTGAAGCTCTGCACAGGTAAATGCTGACGGAGAAAAGTTCGTGTCTTTGCAAGGCGAGAAACAGAAACGTGTGCAAACGAGTTTCATTTGTTCAAGATAAATACCAGCTGCAACTGAACCAAATATTAAGCTCAAGTCATAGAAAACGGTTTGCAAATTCGTATTGGTAGGGCAAGTGACTAATATTTTCGGGTACTAACAATTGTAACCTAATATCCAGAGAGGTCATGTGAATGTATACAACCAAACACTCGGTATTTGACGACAAGAAGGTTAGCCTGATTTTTAAGCGCTACAATTACTTCATCATGGCATACTTCACAACTGGCAGCAATTTACCGCGTTGGGGATTACCTCACGACACACACAAACCCGTACCTCTGAAGCGCAAGCGGATCGACGGTTTCAAATTAAACAACTTCCATTGATTTGAAAAGAGTTTCGGCAGTTCACATAAATTTGTGACTGATCGAAACTAAACTTATGAGCTCAAAGTTGAGCAATCACAACTGACTCAACAAGATGGTGTTTTGCATAGTCATCACATACTTCTTACATAGTTAAGGTGCGCGGTCAAACTAAGAAGTTACGCACTGCTGCAGCAGAAATTCTGTGCGTTCAGCTCTTGCAGCAACCCAAGTTCTTAACTTGCAACAACAAATTGTAGTGCTGTGTCACGCAAGGCAACTGCGACGAACAATAGAAAACGTGTGGAAACAGGAAAAGGCATGAAGGACAAAGAATTCAGACTTGTCAAAACGTATTTAACTTCCTTTCTTCCCACGGTTATGGGCGTGTGTGGAGTAACTGTTCGCAGAAGGTCGTGTGGGTGCACGGAGGTACTCGGTAGTTTGCTAACATGGCTGTTGGTGGCACTGCCCAAACAATCTGATTGCAATTGCAGCGTGCTCACGCCTTTGGCCAAAGCGTTTTTTAATGCACGAAATTCGTGCTTTTGCAGTCAGAACTGAAGACATAATGTTTGGGCACTGCGAGTATGCACAGATGAAGAATAAAAACGCGGGTGCAGCAACGTCCTCTGGAAACACGCACAATTTTCCAAGATTATTTTTGTCTAACAGAGAAATCAATGAGCGGAGGACTTTTTCGATTTTTATGATTAGGCAAGTATGACATAAATATTGTTTGAATTAAATGCAACATAGTTTGCATTCGTGCGGTTAGCTCGCAAGGTAACTGGTTCGAAGGTTTCTTGCCATTGCGACAAAGGAATGTAAAGGAAAACGAAAGCAAGGCATATTTTTAGGTACCGTAACTAAAATAGTTGCATATAAAATAAAGCAGCCGATTGGACTGATGCAACATGAAACAAGTTTAACAAAGAAACAGAAGGCCTCGCACACGAAAGCATAACTTGTAGCATTCAATCAAAAACAGACATTAATCAACGCGACTAGACGGAACTCAAATGAAGTTAATAGGTAATGCGATACGGTTAAGGATTTCGAGGAGCTGCAAACGTCGCAATACCCACTAGCGTTTCCTTTCTTATGCTAGCGTACAGTTGCATTGCATATAAGCGAAAACAAAGGCTGTAGTTAACGTTACTCTTTCGGCGCACGCATGATTAATAACGTACAAGTCATGAAACGACCGTGTGCGCGGCAAACGACTTTTTGAAACTGATTAGCACCAGTTGACAAAACAATAATATTACCAGCAAACTGCTTTTTATGGTCGTACGGTCTTTCTCCGCGAAGCGGAAACAACACCTCAGACGTTTCACCTTGCCTCTCAGAGTGGTTTCTTGCTTTCGAAGCCCTCACTTGTTTATCCTACCATTGGTTCAGACGGAGGCGCTTTTGGCGTTTTACTGAGGTCATCGTTCGACCACGAACTGCAGTTCGACTGTTGTTTACTTAATTTACAAGCATTGTTTGGAGATGTTCTCGTTACAGGAAGAGAGGCCCCACCGATGATGCAGAACTTAGTTGCCACAGTTTCACCAGGACGTTCTGTTTGTGGCCACATATTTTGGTGGGTCTTTTCATTATACGCTGGGTATTTGCCACGATCTGTGCCATCAGCCACTGTCATTCCCGCTACACCATTGGTCTGATTCTGTAAAAAGTAACTGTTGCCAACTTGCGATTCCGGAGCTCCACGTTCTTGAAGTATCTGCCGCTGCCAGTCACCCTGCCAGAACCGTTTCGCGTCATTTGAGGCACAGGAAGGTGGTGAGCTGCGATAACTTTTGCTTTGAACATGAGATTGCTGCTGGTGGTATCCCCCAAGTGCTTCACTAATGTCCAATGTAATATCCCTGCTACTTGCAATATAATTGGCCTTGTCACAGCTTGAATTTGATGCATCTGCGGTGGCACTGGCATTAGGATTGATTTCGCTAAAGTTTCGCAATGAGCATTGCTGGCTAGAGGCATTTTCAGCAAAGCTTTTTTTCAAGGAAAGTGCATTGTTGGTGATTCTGGCATTTTCCAGGAGGTTTTCAAATGGAAACACAAATCGACGGATAGGCGGTGGCGATTGTAGTAGCGTTATGGCGTTGTAAGAGTGTGAAGTGTTTAATGCGCCACCGTTCAGGCAGCTACCCGTCAATGGAGTCTGTTCCTCATCAGCAGTCCGGTTGCTTTTAGGTTCCAGTGAAGTCGTTTGGTTTCTGTGGAAGACTGGAGATTTAGACGAAAAATATCTCGTTTCACTTGCGCACGACCCAAACCCACTTTGCGCTTCGCAAGACAGCATACCGCCTCCCTTGCGTTGATCAGGAACGCCGTAACAGAAGTACTGAGCTCCAAACGGAACAGATCCCTGAGCGAAGCCGTACTCGAACGCCGATGAAATAACAGGAAAGCGTTCTGGAAACTCATAATCTTGGCAACGCGTTGTACTGTGACCATGGCTGGTTGTCGGCTGGCCCGAAAGCCCGTAACAAGCAATGTTCCCTTGTGATGCACAACCAAACGCAGAAAGTTCGCTGTTGTCATCCAGTGCCTTCCTAGCTTCGTGATGGTTATGTGTGTAGTTGGGTTCGCTTGCGCTGCAATTGCTGGGTCGGCTTTGAGCGGACTTAGCATCAGCTTCGCAGGAAGCAAACATTGTGTCTGATGACTGCAAAGACAAGCTTGACAACGATAGCGATGACTGCGGTCTTTCCGGGCGATTTCCCATTTCATCTTTCGCATCAAAGCACCAAGCTCTTGTCTGAGACTCCGGTATCGTGGCCAAGGGCTGGAAGTGAGCAGCGAAATCCATCGGTTTCGCGCCAGCGGAAGCGTTGTTATTGTTGCTATTCTGATCATCCTGGGACGTGTCCGCAGATGACCCCCGAAATGGTCTCCAACCAGCCGAGCCATTCCTCTGCTTCTTGGCACGTGCTCGTCGATTCTGAAACCAAATCTGGAAGATACGAAAAAATCAAATAAAGCAAAACAAGCTAGTATTATTCAGCGGGATGCAGGCATGCTATAGTCTGCTTGCATAATGAAAACGTACTGTGCCACGAACATTAAATAAAAAGTGAACGTCTCGCTTGACCGCGAAATTGTTTCCGATTTAGCCTTGCGCGAAGTATTTTTGTATGCAGTGTCGTCGCCATTGGTGTTGGTTTTGGACCTCCGTCTACAATCGGCAAAATTCATTCGAAATTTGATGCGTCATTGCAACAAATTGCATTTTTGTCGTAATTTGTCCATTTCTTGTGGAAGTTTTTAGAACTCTTTTGCATTCGGGGTAATTTGCTGATGAAAATAATGACGGCCTCTTTTGTTCATTCGCTGAAACTTCGAAAAGTTTTAAGATTTGTGTTTGTTTCCTTTCCCTATTGCAAAAGTTTTGATTCACTTCAACGATTTTTGGATTGCGTTTATAAATGTTGTTTTTCCGTGTGCGGTTTGGCCTATTCAACAACAAAGCCTAGAAATGCGTCTGCAACCACTGTCAACTGGAAGAAGAAATTATTTTCGCTCTACCTTTCACCCGTCGTTGACAGCTTGGCATAGGCTACAAATGGCTGTCAACGGTGATAAAAAGTTACCGGTTACCAGAATATTTCATCGTCACTACAAATCGTCACGCATTTTTATGTTTGGAGGAAAAGTGTTGAAATGCTGAGAATGCGACGTCAACTTAGCTTGCAGGTCGTAAAGACAAACTTTATCTTGTTTTTCGCGTCCACTTTCTTGGAAGCATAGTTAATTTATTCGGTTTCGAAGAAACAAGCCTTTGCTCGTTCGTGCTTTTCAATGCTGTGAAACAGTATACTTGGTTTTCCCCAACGACAAACCAATTCGATTGTTACCTGAAACAATGCATCGCCTCCAGAAGCAGGACGTGGATTGTGGGGAATGGGAACTCATTAATCATTCTAAACTGACATCGTCGTGTGGCGTTTTACCGTACGATCGCGAAGACGCAACACGTCGCCACCAAGTTCCAAAGTAGCAATCGCCAATAGCATCCGTTATTTACCTTAATCTTTCCCTCAGGCACATGGATATCCCGAGATAGTTGCTGACGAGCTTGAGGAGTAGGGTAAGGGTTCCGTGCAAAAACACTTTCCAGTTCAGCCACCTACAGCAACGAGTACATTAGCACAGCATTGACGCTGTCGACATCATTTTCCAGTCAATTTAAACAAAATGCAATCACGAAAACACCTTATTTATCTTGCGTCCAAGCAAGTTTTACTCAGAAAATTAAATAAAGCAGGGACGCCGGAACAACGGTAGGGCGTGGTGGCAACAAAGAGTTGAGAGCAATGGAATCTTATACAAAACAAAAAAATCGTTACCAACATGTTTGTTTCTCTTCAGCAATAATATTGACCTCAAAAATAATAACATAAATTATAGAATACCATTGTGAATTTTCTAGGTGCGCGAATATCTGCAATGAATTTGCTTCAATTCGATCTTGACAAACCATGAAAGTATACTGTTTTCATAAAGGCACCCCGCCCCCGTTGAACCCCGTCTGAAAGGGTTGGGTGCAATGGCCCCATCATTCCCCGCTCTCCGGCGTCCCTGAAACAAAGCAACGCCGCCACATCTTTCGCGTTTTTTCTGTCTAGTGATAGATAAACTGTGTGCAAACCTGTTCATCGGAATACGTCGTTCGTCCTCGATTTCCACTTTTGGCGACGGTGACGTTGCACTGCGTGCGCGCAAACGTCGTGCCCCAATGTCCTAAAATGTTTAGACAGACAAACAAGAGATGACATCACAATTGCGCAAATGTGCCACTGGTGGCTTTTCTGACAAAATTAAGACTGAAGGTCCTTGCTGAGAACTCGACATCGACATCGTCTAGCGAAGGGGTCTCAAACACGCGGCCAGCGATGGCATTTTGTGCGGCCCGCGTTGCTTTTTGGGAATTATCAAATAATTAACATTTAAGGTATCTAGTTTATTCACCGGTGTTTGAAAGTGCTCGACCAGCGAGTGAACAAGTTCCTTTAAACGAACGCAGATACGGCTATAATTGAATTGCCCATAACGATATATTTTGCAGGAAATAAGCTGTAAAAGCTGTTTTTAGAAAGGTTCAGGGACCGCCATTGTTGCGTCAGCCAGCGTCATAATGCGGATCTCGGGTAGTCATAATGCGACCCTCGGGTTACTTTATAAGTCCCCATTTGGCCCTCGGAGCAATTCGAATTTGAGACCCCTGGTCTAGAGTAAGATTAAAAATGACTGTTGCTAGCACCAATCTTTAAAGTACGTAGCTGGAAAAGTTGTAGTAATAACCTTTGTTTTGACAACGACTATGAAAGCACCAAAACACCTAGGTTCATAATTTATAAACTTCATCTCGGCAGAGTGGTCAGCAAAAAGAGGCAGATAAACAATGAAACGCGTCTAATTCAAGCTAATGTGCGCAAAATAACTTTCTTTCTTAGCAGAGGGATCCAATTATCAGCAAACGTGAGCACCGAAATTCAGTCATCGGCATTGGCAGGAAACAAATTTTTGCGTCGATGCCAACAAATTAAGCGGCGTTGATTCAGCTCCAGTAAAAATCTCACCGATATACGGCTGTGGACAAACACCGTGTTCGTACTCCGGTAGACCTTGTCCATGAGGTTCTTCACTAGCTTGCAAAGGAATCCTGAAACAAAGTGCATGGCCCTTGTAACGACAGTCATACCCAAGTTGAAAACGAGTAAACGCACTACCAAGGGAGCTACTGAAATGCTTTGCGGATAATGCAATAAGCACTTAAGCACTTGGCGGATAGTGCAGTAAAGTCCGAAATACAGGCAGTTGTGGAAGATTTAATCCATGCTATACAGACATTGCTAATTAATAAGCTGTTTGAATTTTGAAAAAAATTTTTTGTCCTTGCATGAAAAACTTTTCTTGACTGCGTGTAGAGCAGCAGGCGTGCGACAGAGCAAGATACTATACTTCATGAGCTAATGAACAACCAAGTACTTTTCAGAATAACATAATTCCATCATGAAATTGTTAGACAAATCAAAATTTAATATTTTAGTCTAGCGCTCCAATGCAGTTTAGGCTTCTTATATACCACCCTTTTAAAAACTAATGTTTCTCCATAATATTTTCTCCGTGTCAGGCCCGTCATCAGCCTAGGACTTTTGGGGAGATTTTCAAGCTGGGTGGGAGCTCAACAAGTTGATCAAAGATATTTTAGGCTTGTTGTTGTTGGAGCAGCGCTTCTGATAAATTATATTCTGGTCTTTCCTGCACCTTCGCTATGGAATTAGTGCAAATAAATGAAGGAATTGAATACTAAAATTGCTAGTTTTAGATGTCTTACAAAAGGGGGGGCATAAATGTATAATTGTGGGAGGCTTAGCCCGTCCAAGATCCCCACGTATCTACGGGCCTGCTCCGTTTCAATATTTTGACAAGATTTCGGAACCAAAACAGCTTAAGCAGGAGAAGTTGTCTGAATAATTCTTTTGGTGCGAAGCTATTTAGCTTGAGAGGAAATTACGGAAGTTGAAAAGCATCAAAGAATACTGCAACAGTGAAAAGGTATGCTTGAGTATCTTCATCAACCATGCTTTGTCAAAGCAGTACTGCTAACTACTATTGACTTGAAATCGCAGTATGAGGATGAAGTTAGTAGAGTACAATACTGTAAAGATGGCAATTCTGAGCAGCAACAATAATACCGGAGGTTCATAGTCTTCTTTGCACCACTTAGATGGCAGTGCCACAACCCTGCTTCGAATATTCACTACATTTGTATTGATTTTTTTATTTAGGAGGATGTGAAGCATAACTGTTAAACACACAATAATATTTCAATAAAATAGGAGTTAATGAAACTTTTACGCACAGTCAACTGAATTTCAAAAAAAATGTTTCAAGTAGCATCTGGAAAAAATTGTGCACGCCAGCACTTCAGTCACATACCTAATGGCACTGAGAGCAAAACAACCAGGAAATTCTAAGTCGCCTAATTGGGCCTTATCCAACGCTTCTACACAAAAAGTAGCTTGTGCAAACCACACTGAGAGTAGTTTGAGCGTATTAAATCGAATAAAACCGAGTCTATCAAGAAATATATTAAACAAAGCTGGGGGAGCAAGTGTCAATCGTTGCAATATAAATAGAAGCAATACAACTTAAAAAATACGAAGATCAATGCATTGAATAGATGAAAATTACTGACAACTCAAAATTTTTTGTAGACACCTTCAGAAAATACTACAAAAACCGACAATGCAACTCCTGTATTTATGGCAGTTAATGACAAAAAAACATTTGATATATGTTCTTTCATCGATGGTTGGTAACAGTGCCAAGTGTTTAAGTTTTCTAAAGCAATTGAACCTAATTCCAGAAAAAACACAACGTGTTATTGGAACGCTCCCAAAGTAGCACATATTGTATTCATCGCAAATGCTCACAACACGAGCTAGCTTAGGTTTGACCTTAATCCATGCGTTAATCTTCATTTTTGGTTTAAACTATTTCGATGAACAAAGGTTGATGCAGAACCGACATCAGAAAGTCGTCCATAGGGGGGCTTTACATTCAAATTCGACAAAAATTCCACTGATTTATGATTTTTCATATTTCAATTTGGGGGGGCTTGGAGCATTGTTTGGGGGGCTAAGCACACCAAAGACCCCGTGGCGACAGGACTGGGTTCATGTACGGTTGCTTACAATTTCCAGCTACCGTCAATAAATCAAAACGTCTACATCAGGCCTGCACAACTCAGAAAGCCCGAAGGGCCAAATTATCATCATATATTTAACGCGGGCCGCATTAAGTTGATGTCATTGCGATGTAGAGATTTCGTTGCGATATGGAAGAAATAACGACTATTACTTGTTCGAGGTCGGGGTCTTGCAACATTTATCACAATTGAGAAAACTCTCCTGGGCCGCAAATTGTGCAGGCCTGGTCTGCATCAATGGTTCTCAACCACGGTCCCGAGAGCCGTATGCGGCTCCCAAGCGCCTTTTGTGCGGCTCTCAGCAGTCTTTCAGTGAAACCTCTGATGTTTTGTGTAGCAGACTTCGTTCTGTTATGAAACAAAACGCGTCAAATGACTTGTGTTATATTTTTTAATGCGGTTTTCTAACAAACTTGAAGGTCTGGATTTTGCTCCCTTCAGCGAAAAGGTTGAGGTGAGAACCATTGGTCTACATCATTATTGCGTTAAGCTAAAAAATATCAGCCTTCAAGACTGGTTTTTCTGTCTAAGTTCTGTCTAAAATAGCTATTTCCAACCTGCAGCTGAGTTGAAGGTTTTCGTTGTTGCGTATGTGCAATATAGTGACCTGTCCTTGTTTGGATGATCTTAAATTTAACACTTTTGATGAAATGGTCCTTATTGCCTCTTCATTACTTCTGTACTGCGCATTGCCAGATTTCCTTGTGCCCATTGACACCTCGGTGCAAAGCTGATGTGTAGTTTTCTGATTTCAACCTTGTTCCATTGGCTCTAAACTTGTCGGTGACATCACACTTAGTGAGTGATTAATGGTACCAAACAGTCGTTATCTTAGCAGTAAGGATTGCGAACGACTGAAGTCATTCAATGTGCGCCACTCATAAGTCATTCAATATGCGTGCGAACCTCATTAAGATGGTGACATCATTTTGGGCTCAGTAAGGTACTTCCGTTGGACATAGCTGATCTAAAACCTAAACCAGGGGTGTCTAAACTGAGGCTCACGGGGTCATTGCACGTGGCCCCACAGCCAGTAGCGTGCAGTGGATTGGTGATGCTTAGGGCGACTTCTTGATTATATGCCCCCTACCAAATTCTAGTATTGAGCAGTTACGTATGATGGCTAACGTATGAGCAGTGACGTATGATGGCTATTGTTACTGGATATACGCTGTTTGTGATGTCACAATATGACGTCATATTCACATTTGCAAAACAACGTTTTGGCGAAGTTTGTTGACACAACATGCATAATATTCTCTACCCACTCTCTTTACTCGTTGTTGTACAATATGTCACTGTAATGAACATAAATTATCAGCGTTCCAAGTTTGGAGACCGGAGCAAAACAGCAGTCAACGCTAAGACAGAGCAGTTCATAACTGCAAAAGTATCCAGCGACGCTTTAAAACATGGAGTAGAACATACTCAGTACCACGTCAGCGCAGTTCACAACTGCAAAAATATAAGGCTGTGCGAATGCCTCCTCAAATAGCAGTCGAGCAGAGAAGATATGCGGCTGGGATGGTGGATACCTAGGGTTGACAGTTTGAAACTTGCTGAACTACGCAAGGATTGAGAATGCACATAAAGTGCGCAAGAAAACTTTCGTTTTTTTATTATGTGGCTGTTATGCACAACTTCGAGGGGTCAGAACAGATACGGGCTTGTATGATCGGTTGTGATCAATCCGCCTGAACTGCCAATTAATGACCAAGCTTGACATGATGCACATATTGCAAGCACAGGTGTGCGGCTGTATTAGCGCACACCAAGGGTTCCACATCACAAAACCAAACGCGAAACTAGCGATGCATCAAAAAGTCAGCTAAATCAAGCAAGTTGAAATACGATAGTTTTGAAATTTGGCTCAGAAAATCAATAAAATTAACTTTCAATACTTTTTTGTGATGTTCCCTTGATGCCACGTTCTGGAAAAGTTACGTCACTATCGGTTTGATTGGGTGTGCGCCGCACACCTGGAATGTAGGTCCCTGGTATTGAAGAATGTGAGAATTACTGACATTTGAATAAGTAAAAATTATTGTTGACAAAAAAACAAGTTTCGAAAAATTGAATCCATTAGTAGCCTTACAACAGCACAAATCATCTATAGTTATAGAATTTTAATTTTTGTAATTTCACTCTTTAGATGCCTCCTTGCTTTGGATGCCCGGGGCCGTCGCCCCGTTCGACCACCCTCTGCACACTGCAGCAAACGGCTTTGGTTTCAGATTTTGCTGTATACGTCCCGATCAAATCTGGATTACCCTTCTGTGCTGGAGCGACAGCGGTTGACATTTTCCCGTTGTGTTTTGAATGCTGAGAACGCACACCAAGGGCGGATCCAGGGGGGAGGGGAGGCGATCGCCCCCTAAAACCTACGAAAGCAACTTTTTTCACCATGATTTTATACAATTCGGAAAACAGCATTCGAAATCTAAGGCCATTTTGCCGTCCATTGTTTTGTCATAGCAGTGTTGTGAAGTATACTTCATCTCTCTTACAGTAGTGAGCCCGCGAATGAGACTTGACTGGCAAATATTACTGAAATCGCCCCCCTCCTAAAATTACTGACTGGATCCGCTCCTGGTGAAGACGAGCATGAAAACGGTCTCACAAGACTGATTCTACAAATTCTATGCGAAATGCCTGGACTATGCTAACCTGTACGTATCAGTAAAAAAATCTGGAAGTGACTGTTTCCCGCGGCCACTTTCACGGGATCAAATTTGTCCCTCTTTGAGAAAATTTTGGACAATCTTGGTCTAAATAATAACACTCAACTGATCAAAACTGCAAATCCAAGCAAAAAGAAACAGAAAATTCTGAAACAGTTGTCGATTACACTTTTACATTTCGTAAATATCAAAACACGAAAGCCGAAGTGCAAGTGCTGGAGACATGTGGACCGAGAACCAGTTAAATGTTTGCCTTGAACTGTATCTTGGAAAGTCTGCTCGAACTTCGAAAATCAACGACTTCAGCGAGAAATAAAATGGACATCGAAGCGTAACAGAACTCTTTTCTTTCGCTTGCTGTCAACTTTGCAAAAAATCTACAAATATCTAGATCCTGTCGGCAGAATCATAACTTGCTACTCGGTAATATACCAATGCATTAAATAAAGCTTCACGAAAAACGTTAGGCAGAGTTGTTGGGTGAGTGTATCAAAGCAATTGCCTCAAATTTCGACGGTAACGTAAAACATTATTTTAAATCAGTGGTTCCCAAACTGGGGGTAAATTACCCCCTGGGGGTAATATGCGATTCTTCGAGGGGTAACGCAGAACCAAACCACATTGTTGTTCTGTATTATGAGCGATCACTGCCAAAGAAATTTTCGACCTGAAATGCGAAAATTTTTTATTGGTGGGTAATATGACATAATCGCTACCTTGATCAGGGTAACGGTTCGAACAAATTTGGGAACCACTGAACTAAATGAACAACGGCAAGTTATTTTTTCGTTTGAATGCATAGAGTTAGCCACCCCTGTCTATAGGCCACTGCGCTGGAAACGAGTGAGCGAATGCCGACTTTTGTTAGCAAAACTAAGTAAGAAGAGTCGGCACAGTTACTTCGGAAAAATAACTTACGTAATTCAGGATGAAATTGCGGCCTAAATAAACCTCGAAAAACAAACTCACACGGGAAAGCATTCTTGTCGCAAACACTCACTAACCACCGTGGAAACGTTGTAAATAATTCTCGATCTTAGGCCATTCTTGTTTTGAGCACTGACCTTAACAATTTTGAAAGAAAATTGCTTTTTACCTCAAAAAGATTTTGCCAAGTTTCAGCACTCACTGAGATGTAAAAATTATATTGTCAAAAGTATTGCAAATGGTGTGGAAATTTACAAAAAACTTGTGAATTTCCCCTACCACATTTTTTCATTTGATGAAAAAAAGCAAAAGGTAATTCTCACATTAGACTACGGGGGACCTAACTAGAAAATTACCTAGTTATATTAGGTACCCCGGGAAGATGCATATATAATTTTGATTGTAATTCTATTCATGAGTTTGCTTGTTTATCTTATCTGTTGTTGTTGTTTTTTTTTTGTTTTTTTTGTTTCGTGTGTGTTTGTTTCCCAAATAAAACAAATGAAATTAAAAAAATATCGCTTATTAATGCAAGCTTCTGATTAAACAACGGAACTTTTAGCTCATCTTCGCATCAGTCCTTGGCTCGATAAATTAAATCAAACTCTGCTGTGGAAATTATCGGCTTGACTGCTGAACTGCTTGAATTGCGGCAGGTCACCATAGGATTTGGTTGATGGGGATGCACAAAACGGCGGTACCGCTGTCAGCGCAGGGCTAAAGTCACCACCCATTTCCAGCAAGGTGAACCAATTGCAGATGGGGAAACCGCAACTACGGGACCCCAATGGCGGCGACCCTGACAATATCCTCAACCACAAAACCAACTCTCACATGAAACAGGAACACCTACGACGCAGACTGTCTAATAGCTAACCAATATATTTACCCCACGCACAAAAAAACCTTACGCATGCTTCTTAGAATTTGGTTCATAGGCCTGTCTACGGTACGTGCCTATTTTAGCAAGAACAGAAGTTCAAGTGTATTCTTTGGTTTCAAATACAAATTTTATCCTCAAAGACAGCGAAATCAAAGACCTGAAGATCGTTTATCCTAGGCAAGAATTCCAAAGCAGCTAACTGCTAAAAGTATAACTAACGATCCGAAGGCAACAAAAACAGACAAGCTTTTATCAAAAAACTACTGCGTTATTATGTTCATGAAAATAGTGCTGCATTTCTTTTTCTCAGACACCGCATGCTTCGTGTTGCTGTCAACAAGATCTCGTTGAGTGGGCTTTAACATCTCATGGATTTTTTTGCCACAATTTCAACTTTTTTTTATACCTAAACAGCGCGAATTATATCAAATTTCCACCTAGTTTGTTTTACCTGTTATGATCAGCTTGTCACTACGAATAACTTACGTCCAGTCAATCAACCTTCCCATATCCTTATCCTTCAGATTTTCGTAAGTTCGGGCCGGGCGCCTTCAGATGAGGCCGAGTCCTACCTGTAGCCTATAACCTGTGCTTCAAGCCACTTCAGTTATAATGGCAACATTACCAAGTGGCCTTGTATAGGTGTCTGAAACCAAAAGAATTTGATCAAGCAAACAGACATGGAAATGTATTAAAAATCATTTATTATGTGATCTATAGAGGGATTTAAACCTGCCCCAAATGTCTTATTCAAGAGTTTTGTAAATATTGTTGTGCACTGTGAGCACACTGGTAGCGCTTACAAGTCAAGAATCATGCAAACTTATTCTTTTAACTGTGACAGGGCACTTGTGCTGCAAAAACGATCCAACGCTTTGATAAGGACCAGACGAAAGAATTCTACACTCAGTTTGTCAAAACCATACCTCAGAACATCAAAGTCCAAATGATTTTAACTTCCTAGAAATTGATGATTATTTTGTTTTACAGTAGTCTTTGCGACATTTACCGGAAAACTAGGACCACTTTGCAACATTGGAGAGAGGAACGGTTCAGGTGGGAGCAACCGTGATGATTTGTCTTCATCTTTTCAGATCTAGTCACATGAAGAACTTCTTTGAGTCCTATATAATATTTTTATTTCTGAACTGCTTTTCAGGTCTTGCTTGCTTATCTTTGTGGAGCACAGTTAAGAAACAAGGCTGTTTGTTCGCCATGTTTGAAAATGTTGGATCTCAACATACTGTATATACTACGATACTTCCATATTGCTCGATGAGAATAACCAATTCGTATGCAGACGAGATACGCATTTTCACCTGTTTCGCAGTGACAGCTGTTTGAGTATAGGGCCCCACCGACACGATATCCAGGCAATGCCAAACATTCTAAAAGAATAAAAGACCAGGTTTACCAAGATTTGGTATGTACTAATGCAATGGTTCTGATACTTTTCTGCACGCTGACCCTAATTAAAGTACGCAATTTTCTGTAGACCACGTGGCGAAGCCACTGCCGAACTGCGGCACATGCACTACAATATTGTTTGTGACGTAACAAACAGAACAGTTTTCATAATTTCATCACAATGGATGATTTAATACAAAACTATTCGAATCGAATGTACTACTGTAGCTGAGATTTGATCAGCCCTCTTAATTTTGTTTGACTTGTTTAAAAATGCCGTTTGCATTCCTTGCCCGATAAAAAACAATTTTGAATTGGAGGCTTCATTGCTCCAGTAGACCCCAGCAGTTATTCATTGACCCCCTGGCCGTTCAGTGACCCCAATTCGACCCCATGACTATTTATCGACCCCTTGGATGGTCCAATTGACCCCTGGGGGTCGATATCGACCACTTTGAGAACCACTGCACTAACGCAAACCTTAAAATAATGAAAATTCAATACTTTTTGTGCGCTTTCTGAAATTTCAACGGAACGCTACTCTTGTGGAATATGACCCGCATCATTACCCCCATTTCGCAACGCTATCTGTTAAGATACAATGCATGAAATTGTTGATACAGTTTAAGATAACAAAAGTGGTGACGGTATTGGGTGTATAAATACACTACAAACGCGTCCACAACGCATTAGAACACAGCATGAAGAATACGAAATGTCCACCGCTGAAAATTCACCTGCACATCTTGCTGTCCAATCCAAAACCTGAGGACTATTTTACTGTTGTGGGGTACATGGGTTACCTGCTTTTCTGGTATTCGAGAATTTCTGCATTTCTCGATTTTCAGTCTGTGTGATAATCTATGGCGATGAAGTTAAACGCAAACACCCAAACAAGAAATTTGAATATTTGCTGCTGGAAATTTCCTTGCAGTGTCAACTGTTTGATATTGTGAGCCAAGGGCAGAGCGTAAGTTAACTTAACTTGAATTAGTGTCCAAGGTATTTCTTGTCTTTGAATTTTTGATTTTGATTACATATAGCCTACAAAAATTAATGGGATTTTGGAAGTAAACAGGATTTGGATTTAATTTTGAAATAAATTTTGTGGATCAGATTTGCATTTGAAAAACATAGCACGCTCATCTCTGAAGCATGGCGCAACTGTCAGCATTAACGGATCTCGCGATGACTGAAGTCAAATTAAATAAGTGTGAAAGTATTGACTACCAACGATGTGAGTGGAAATGAATAGGAATTAATTGGGCTTGAGTTCATTTTCACCCACTCTTGAATATGGCGTGAAGTGATGTTTACGAATTTAGTCCAGAAGCGAATTTGGTTTTATTAGAAGAAATAAATGGACAAAGTCACTTTTGAGAAAGCTTTTACAATGGAAATTTTGCAAATACTAGATATCAACGTTTTATTTACATAGTTCTTAAAAGCACCAGCGGCCCTACCTCTATGGAAGAGTAGAATCAATAATGACCCATGAAATTTTTGATCCGGCCACTGTATTCTTTTTTGCACTTAAATGGACAATCCGTTGTTTTGTTACCCATTCTTCTTACGATTTTGGCACAATGAAATTAAAAGTTTATTAATTGCAACAATTTTATAACTAACGAGGCAAACTGATGAAAAAAATGAATTTTCACCACTGATATAAATTTACATTGTGTTTACACTGAAAGACATACTACTGAAAAAAGGGTTCTACTAAACACTGCTTTTATGGGAAATATTTCCTTGCCATTCATTTCCTAAATTGAACGGGCATAGAGCACCAGCACTAATCATAAAGAAACTCTTACTTGTGTTGGTTTAAAGAAATCGTGGGAACCGTTTCAAGGTTCGTCGGGGAAGGTGAAACACCATTTTCAATGCTTCGACTGGCTTGAAAGAAATTTGCTTGAAGAACACCTTCAAAAACCATTTTTTAAGATATCGTAAGCAAAAGATCCACCTGAAAACACAGTGAACGCGTGCGATGCATTTTTACGAAATAGCCAAACACATTCTACAAAACGTACGTACAAATAAAGTTCGGATAACTCACGCTCCTTGTTGCAGAGCATGTAAGTTCTGGATTAGAAGTTAAAATGGCGTAATTACTGACGAAACGCATGTTACAAAACCAGTACTCAGGTAACCTACTGCCCAAAGCGCGGATGAGGCTGGGGCAGCATTGCTGTATAGGCTGAGCCGAATCGGACAAAGAAATCTGTAAACCTGGAAGCGTTGGAAGAACTTTCACAAAACAAACGCATACAACTTCCGCATGTACGATCACAACTAAACTGTTTTCTCAGTTCCGCAAGAACAAGATTTCCTTTTAGCTAACATTGCTTTTCCAACATGTCGTCACTGAGAAGTATAAACTGAATCAAAAACGCAGCCACCATCCCACAAATGACATCTTGTTAGTAGTCTCGCTGCGCAATACTCTGAGGCGTGAAAAACGGTTTCCAACGTAAGCAAAAGGTGTGAAGCGTGTAGGGAGCAAATTAGGCAGCGCGCTTCGGTGTTGCGAATGGAACGGGTTTACCTGAAACAGTCTGTCCGCAAACAATCGCATCGTGATCGACGAAATACTCTAGAATTCGCCTGCAACCAAATACGGTCCCAGTGCAACTTTATCACATTACCTGACTCTCTACTCCCTTTCTCCGCATTTGTTTGCATCGTTCCGAACTCCGGTGCCACAGTACTGCTATGAAGTTAGCACAATATAATTATTACGTAAACTGCGAAAAACCTCTTAGAAACTGCGTGCCCCTCAGTTACAAAAGTTCGCTCGCTCTCCAACAATATTTTTAGACTTCAGCAAATTGCAACTTGAACTCAGTACAGTTCACATTTGGACGAACTCACGAATTATTTCACTGCGCAGTGCGCGCAACAATTAATTTCGCATTTTTACTTTCTTGTACGTGCATGCGGTGAGGAATAATTCAACTAAAAATAAGTGAACAATGCTTTCGTCTGCAATGATTTTGCTCTGCATTTTTTTGGACTTTGTTAGTCTTGCTCCGTTTTTGAAGTGTTCAAATATCTTGGAGTAGTTTGAAAACTGGAAGTCTGGCCAACTCTTATGAGAAACAACTATCCCAAAAAAGATTTAACTAAACCATACTGGCCGTTGGACAATTGAATTGCTGTCACCGCCAGAAAAAAAGTTGATTCAATAGAATTTTTGAGATATAAACAGTCAGTGAATTTTGTACAAGATAAAAGTAATTTTTTTTGAAATGTCCATTGGGGTTTAATTTAAATTGTTGGTTTTTGCGTTGTTGTTTCTCACTTGTGTATCACATTTGTTTACTGCATCGGGAAACTGTTAACGCAGTGAAAGCTTTTTTACAACTTTGTGACCTTGAAATGTCATTTAGCTTAGTTGGCGAGAAAAGACCAGACATTTTTGATGAACATACCGCAGTCGTGAACTGCACATGAATAAAAGTGTCGCCCAATGCCGACAAAGAATGCTCAGCGTGCTCGACCAAAAAATCGTATAGTAAGAAAATGAATTATTGTTTTAATGCAAGGTGAGAATAGGGTAGTCAGGTTGCAAAGTTATCAAATTTTGGCTACTGCATTGTTCATGACGCAAAAGATGTATAACCTAAGGTTTATTTTTGCGATCCTATGCATTTCACAGATATCATTTCCATTACTATGCACAATTTGCCAACGTCCAAAAGATGTCTTTCTTACATCTAAAGGCCATTTTAGTAAAAAAAATGTTTTGGCTACAAAATTGGAATAACTAGGTTGCGCCAGTAGAGATAAGATCTATTTTCTACGAACTGTTTTGTGTTTTTTGGATTTCAGTTGCCAGGTGTTAGTTCAAAAATTACTAGAACTACCTAACATTTGTGTTACCAACGTGTTGTCAATAAGGAGTATGAGCTGAAACAAAAATGTAGCCTGTATACCACAAATAAGATCTATTGTTGGAAATCTTGCTGTACAATAATCTGTGGCGTGAAAAACGGTTTCCATCAAAAACAAAGGTGAAATGCTAGCCATCCACGCCCCGGCCCTCAAAAATGCACTAGACTGGATTGTATTGTCGTCTATCATATATGGATTGTAACTCTATAAAGAACGTGAGGTAGTAGAACATAGATTTGCTTGGCAGACTAACAAACCAGGTACGATTTGATTCTTTTGTGAGATTTTTTGTATGCAACAAGTTCAGAATTAAAGCCATAGGCTGTATCTCTGATTTGAGCTCGACCACATGACGTTGATGCCGATGTACCGTATCGGAAAAATTCCACCGATATTTATCGGCACTATCAGCACCTCCGACCTCATGGACATGGACAAAAAGTGGAGTTGCGAGGTCCAAAGAGAGAAATCCGCCCTTTTTGCGGAGGCGAACTCTCAGAATCTTTTCTGTTGGTGGAGCGCAGTAGTTTAAGTTTTTTCAAATTTTGTTTGCAATGGTGAAGTCACTATTGCTTTAGTTTTTTTTGACGTTTTGTGGAGTTACTTGAAACATGCTCGTTACTGACACAGCATTGTTGAGATTTTGTATGGTCAAACGTTAGTTTTTGCATCTCCTATGTGCACGCAAAATTTGACACGGGAAATCAAGCGCCTACGACCCTTCAATCATACATATGGTTTTGCAATCAGTTTGGAGTTCCAGTTAGACATGCTGTAGAGTTGAACAACGCCCATTTATGGGAAAAACTGGTCATCGTACCTGAGCCCTATTTGCGTTGTTTGCTGGTGGCTTATGTGTGAGTGATGGATATTGCCAGGATTCTGCAATGTAGCCTAACGTGCGACGGTTTCCTTTCGTTCAGTTATGCAATACAAAACGAAGTTGTTGTTGACAGGCATCGAATGAGGCTTACTTAAAATTGAAGACTTATCACTGACTTGAGCATTGTCACAAGGGTGCATCCTTCGGGTGACAGTACAAAGTTGAGTGAAGATGCAAAAACTGCATCTACAGGAATTTTTGTAGTGGTACTGTATGGCATGACTGTCGAGCAACCTGCATATATGTTCCTGTAGAATTTGGAACATTTTGGAGAAGAGGCTGAGTCGGACTTGAATATTTCCATGAATTGTGGTTTGAGGAGCGGATGCAGAGCAATGCTGTTTGGAGTCGGAGCGGAGTCAAAGAAATGAGACTCCGTCCACCACTGCTCAGAATCTAGGGAACGAGTTTTCAGCACTGCTGAGTTTGTTTACGATGATAAAAGATGTTTATTGCAAGGAAGCAATGCTTAAAAACTGTGTTTGAACTACAATAACTTAAAATTGTCAAAATTTGATTAGTAAATCATTATTTGGAAAAAGCAAAGATTTCGGTGTATTTTTTCAGTTGTGAGCTATTCCCATTTGCTTGTGAGTTGGCTAACTATGCATTGCAAAATTTTTTAATGTGTATAAACATCGGTGTCGGCATCAGTCATCGGCAATGAAAAATATCGGCATCGGCCCAACAAACTCTTATCGGTCCAGCCCTTGTACTCTAAAATTTTAAGCTGATATTTTTTCTGTTTAGGTTCTGTTTAATTCATCTTTAGAGAAGTTGAGTTTTATCAGGTATGTCTGCCTCCAGAAAAAACGGCTAATTTAGGGATGATTTCAAAAATTGTAATGTAACTGATGCACGGTGAGATCAGCAATTTCGGGATAAAATCGCAACCCACTCATACCAATTATACAGTAGAAAAGATGGAAAATATTTTTACCCCATTTAAACCAGTCTAATGGGTCTTAGAATCCCAATACCGTGGTGGAGCTGGAGGATACAACAGTAACAGACTTGCCACAGGATGGATGCGCCCCAAAAGTCAAATCAAAATATTCTGTTGCAGGAGTCCTGGTGTTTTTTCGTTTTGCCTGTCGGCATTTTATTTCATCGGTTAGGACTGAGCTGCGTTTTTTTGCAAAACGTGGGTTATTCGCATTGGCGTAAGTTTCAAGATATGCTGCCTGGATTTTTAAAAAACGCAAAATCGTGGACTCGTACATTTCGCAGGGGTGAAGCATGAAAGCAATATAAAGACAAGCACTTTTACATTGTGCGGTGATGCTGGCATTGTGCGGTGATGTTGGCTACTTTTTGGCTCCGGTTCCAGGACAATATGGTCCAAAAAACAGAAAAAACATTGTATTATTCGTGGAACTTGCTTGAACCGGAACCCAAATTTCAGGCTCCGTCTCCACCGTAAAAAAATATTTGGCTCCGCCTCCAGCCATCCAAAATAGCTTGGGCTCCGGCTTCACAGCCTTGGTAATAAGGTGCACGCGTAATCCTAAATTACAGCACCAGCAGTTTAACTCATTTTCTTTTCTTTCATACCACCCACTTCTCAATAGTTGAAGACATTTATCAGGCTGTGGGCTAAAGTCTAAAGAAAACATCTAAAGTGCAAAAGTGAAATGATGTGATCGTGATGGGCGGACTATACACATGAACAAACCTAGTCGTTTTCAGTAGGCTAGACATACGCATCCTCATCAGAAAAATACAATTTAGTACAACTGCACGTTGCAGTTTTGATTTTATTCACAGAGATTAGCTTTGGTTCAACAATACTTCTAGAATGCAAAAAGTAGTGTATAAGTTAAATCATGGCCAAATCCTGTTTCAACAATTTACAGTAATTGAAGTTGTTGCGCTGCCCTAAAAATGACATGGACTCTGTATCAAATTGTTAGTAAGTTCGAACTTCTTGGCACTCCCAGACGAGTTCCACTGTATATAAGCTATGACACTAATACTTCATATAATGAGGGGTTCTCAATAGTTTCGAAAAGAACATGCCCCTATCCTTAATATTTAACTGAGGAACGCGCCCTGAAAAATCTGCGACAACACATCGATACGTCACAATAGCGCCATCACAAGACAGTAACAAAATATGTAGAGACCCATTCGATCCAAATACCAATCTGCCTCATTCAGTTGTTCCCGTTCACGCTTTGTACGCTGCCCTGCAATCCAGTTACTAGAACATTATGCAGCAACGGTCCTTGCTCGAAAACTTCAATATCTCCAAGTAGCTATGTTTGCTTGTACGCGCTTTGGTCGGATAAGCAACTCGAACTCAACTTTAAAACATATCATTTAAAACGCGCAACGTGATTTGGTGGATAATCAAGAAAATCTTATCTGTAAAATCTAGCCACCCTAACTTAATCCACACGGTTCACAGTTTTTGACCGAATCCGTTTGAGGTGCTGATGTAGAACATGGACAGTGCTCAGTTTCGTTGATAATATCATGTATGCCTACAGTGTTCTAGTTTGACTTGATATTTTCTTGTTTTCAAAAGATAGTGCACGTGCACTAACTTACGAACTACCTGATGCTTTAAGCTTGGTAATCCTCTTGACCCACAAATAAATTGTTTTTTAACCTAGATTTTTAAAACCGCCTTCAGGAGTCTTCCAATATTGTTACTGTTTCACGAATTCGGGCTTCAGTGAAAAATAAAAACGCCATTTTGTTTCCCAGACAAAGCACGTTTGGGGATTTGATATGACTTTAGATGAGACCCCTGGATCCGCTTCCAAAGCTCAACATCTTCAGAAAGCAACTTACAGTAGCTCTTGCAAAGCTTGTTTACAGCTTTATTTTTGCTCTAGTCAATGTCTTCATAACTTCCAGTGTATTCGTAGACGCTATTAAGTGCAACCAGAAAAAACTTAGAAACAGAAACTTCGCACTGTCGACAATAATGTCTAAACCAGCTATGTCCAATCTGTGGCCCGCAGAATTCGAACGCTTTCAGTACATTAGATTTTGCTCAATTTTGTTTGCTAAGATCAGTTTAAGCTGTTCAATGTGCGGCCCTCATTAATGTCATTCAATGTGCGGCCCTGGTTAAGATATTGACATCATTTTTGGCTCAGTGAACCATTCGGGTTGGACATAGCTTGTCGAAACAGACTTTGAAGCAGTGATTGTAGGCCATGACGTACAACTGGGCCACAGGTTGATTTTTATAATGGCCATGAAGCTCGCTCAAAAGGTATGTCCAATGCTGATTGTGTTTTTACGATAAAATAAATGTCATTCCAAAAGATGATAGCGCAGTTAAATATGTGTATTACTTCGTATGGAATTCAAAACAAAACGGAATAAACGTGGCCAACGCTAAATGAGACAGGGGACCACGCCATTTTTATGAAAAGCCATCCGGACCAGGCACAAATGAGGTTGAGAAACCCTTGGATTGACCAGTAAGTACGTGAACCTAATCGCACACATGCGTGCGTGGTAACGTTCGATGATGTGTTAAGAAAGCAAAAACATCAATCTTCTGAAAACATCATATTGATAACAAAACGAATATACAAATCATTTGAAAATATTTCTTGTGTAGAAGCGCATGTTTCAAGTGCCATCAACCAAACTGGACAACGCTGAGTAACAGAATCTTTACTTTTAGCATAAATACCGTCAAATTAAGAACGCACCAATGTTCAAACAGACCACCATTACCAGCGCATATCGAAAAGAACTGCACGTCCCTCTAAAACACAAAGACCGAAGCTGACATGAGCACATCGACAAAAAAAGGTGGCCACCTTGATTGATCACATTGATGGCAAACCTGGCTTATTGGTTGTAACCAACCAGCACTGCGACTCTTCAAACATAGCAATTGTTCACTGTCAAGTACGCGTGCTCTCGAATAAGAATCCTGCGTGGTGTTTTTTATGTCTAGAAATGTGTTGCTGCTTTTGTCTGTTAATTACTTTAAGCTTTTACTTTTGATTTGCGACCTTTTATTAATGTTTTCTAGGAAGTTGGCAAACCTCGCGTTCAGGTAAATCACGTCCATCTGTACGTGTGGTCGTGGTGCAATGTTAGTCACTCGTTTTACCAACACGCTGGCAGTGGCAACGTCAATAATTTTAAAGCCAGTTCAGTTTCATCAACAGTTGACCTTCAAAGCACTTACGCACTGTTTTTTAAAGCGCTTGTGTTCGCACGCTAGTTTCAACACAGCAATTTCACAAAACCTGAAGTAATTTTTCTATAGCTTAATTGAAAACATTTAAGGTATTTAGAATATCAACCATATCTTTATCTGCCTAAGAGCAAAGTGTGAGTCGCTTTTGTGTATTCAAAAAACACGGACTGTCGCTTTGATGTCCAAGGAAATTTGTGCTGTCCCAAGCGTGGGAGGCAACGTTGTCTCCTGCTCTTTTTGCTCAGGCTTCGCGCGCAGACCATGATAAACAGCGGGCAAACATCACTGCCCAATGTCTGCTGCAAGCATAGTCTAGGGTTTCTCGAACGGGGCCACGGAGCAGTTCTCTGAGGGCCACGAGCAGAGGCATTCACTAGGTAGCTTTGCCGTGATATTGCTTTCTAGAAACCTAGAATTTAAACTCATGTAGGTTACTGGAGTTTGCAGCAAGCTCAAAATATTCATTAAAAATTGATTTAACAATGTAAAAATTCTCATACGCCAACAATGGTTTTGGCGTCTTGAAAAGCGACGTGAACTCACATTTTTTGTGAATTTGTACTTTTCCAAATTCTTGCTTCAAGTGGGCAAACCGCTATGATGTTTTCAAATGGCATTACAATCAGTCCATGCGGTCACTCATGCTTTGATACTCTCAAATAAAATCATGTTCTTTCATGTTTTGTTTGGGTGTTTTCAAGTATATTAAAATATTTCAAGTGCAAAAACACCTGTTTTTCAGTATAGGCGTAGCCAGAAGGGCCATGGTCCCGGTATTTGCACAACAAAAATGTACCAAACTACGAAAGGCACATGCATTTTTTTGTTACTGTCGAAGTGTTTGGTAAAAACCAACGGATAACTTTTTTTATCTACATTCTTTTACAATGAAACATGACTAAATTTTGCAGACTGAATAAAGAAAAAAACAGCGTGGTGAACTGCTTATTGTAAAGTTGCGTGGCTGTTCTTGTTCAAGCGAATTTTTAATTCGCACAAAGCATTACATGTGCTTGCGCTGTTTAAGTGGAACGAGCATGATGTGTTGATGTGATCAACACGGCAAAATATCAGTCTTGATCTTACGGTAAAGTAAAAACTACGAGTTTTAGCCTGATATACTGTCGTGTGTTATCAAACTAACTAATATTAGCTCAGACTTCTCAGCCAACTCGTGTGGTTGCCAGAATTTAAAAACAAACATTGTGCTGACGTTTTGATTTAGTGAGTTGCGCCACAAAATTTTTATCGCATGAAGCTCTAACAGAGTCCCGTTTCGGTAAGTATGGACCGGAGTGAAAAGGAATCAAAAAACGTCTGTGTAATCAGTCTTTAAAATCTGCGTTTTCAGTCCATTTGATTAACACTGCCCTTGCTAGACCAACACCGGATTATAAATGCAAACGAATTATTTTTATCACGACCATCACAGCTACACACGTGCAAGCATGCTTTACAGGGAAAAAGTAACGAGGAATCACATTTTGATCCAAAATGCACTCCTCTTTAGAGGTAGGGTCCTTCAGCAACACAAGAAAGATATTGGTTGTAATACCGGTCATGAGGTCTGTGAAGTTCGACATATCAAGCAATAATGACACCTTGCAGGTGCAGCAAGGTCACCTGCACCTTGAGTAGCAGACGTAGGCTATAGATTTCGTGGTCGGCATTCGCGGTATTTATTTAAACAAAGAAAACACCACAAGCTTTCTATGTGGTTATCGGGTTTTGATATTTAAATGGTAAGATACACTTTTTCCGATTTCGTCATTCAACTTCTGAAAACGTTAGGACGGTGAAAAGTGTCATCGCCCTAAATTTCAGAGCTGGGATCCTTATCAGGGCGAACCGTGAAAGATTGCACGTAGGCTAATGTGCGGCGCTGCAAGCACACGTTGAATGATGAAAACAAGACCAGAGAAAAAGGAGATACTAGGTGCTCGACATGCGTTTGAAATTAGAGATACCAATCAACTGTTTACACGTTAAATGCTTGATGCCGGACTGGGAGCAAAAACATTATTCAAAGAAAGTAACTTCTTGCGGACTATTTACTTCTTTTTAATCTACAAACTTTTTTCACAATTTCACGATTGTCACAAGACTTAGCTGCAACTTTGTTTTTTTGTTGATGTAACTCAAGCTTGTTGTACAAAAAATACAGTGTCCTGTTGTATTTTTAATAAAACACGCCTTCGTGTACATCGCGTACTAGTATTTCATTGATCTTAAAACAGCAGTGCAACCTAAAGTCATATAATCTGTTTCCTCTGATGAAGGTGGTTAGTCAAGTATCGCCCATTTTGAAGCTTTGCTGCAGTGTGTGGCTTGCAGGGTAAGAAAACACAAGCTTTTTTCATGTAAACTCTAGCATGGAAGAGTAACTTATAAAACTGAATTGGAAAATCTTAAAAACTGTGTAGTACAGTTGAATTGCTAAGTTTTTGAAATATTCTACGGTCGACATTTTCTATTCTACCCTAAGTTCCATTTTCAATACACCACACAGCGAAAGTACTTTTCTAGCAGGTAGTTCAAGTGCAAACAATTTTTCTGTGGCCTACAGCCAGACCACAACGCTTTTAACTTACCACCAGAAGTGCAGCCAAGATTTTGGGAAATATAGAGCTAAACTTAAAATCCTCTCATAAATCGGGGAATCCCCTGTAACTGGATCACCAAACGAATGCATTTATTTTCTGGATAAACAAATTACCGTACTTAGTATGAAAGCTGAAGATTCATCCGAGTAACTGCAATCTCTATTTGTTACATTTGAGTGTGCACGCCAGATTTCGCAATCTAGCAAGTTTTTCAAGGAGACTCCCGCCCGAAGTCCCCCTGGCTGTGTCATTGCCCGCTAACCATTGAAAATCGTTCACGACAGCTAACAAATCAAACTGCCCACACTAAACCTGGGCAAGTTGAAAACCTTTCGATACGCGAAATACAATGTGCGCTCCTCAGGCCTTTAGAGAATCGAGGACGTTAAAACCCTTGGCCCTTAGTCGGCTTCTTGTTCATTTAAGAGCAATAGCTCTGTGCATCGTATGAGTCAACCACTAAGCCAGATCGTGCGAAGTTCGGAAATCACAATCTCAGTTCAAGCTGTTCTACTAGCTACCAGTACTTACTGGTGAATGTCCTAGCTCAGTTTTTGTACAAGGCCTGCCTCTTTCCTTAACAATGGCAGTAGGTAACGACACAACGCATAAAACTGAAACAACAGACACAGCAACTATGAAGCCACAAACGTCAAACTAACCAGTGACTAAACAACCAATTACTTTGATCATAGCATCAATAGGAAGCAGATCAAAAGGTTGCCACAAGAAACGTACCTTCGTCAACGATGTAGGAAGACTGCGGTAAGCAAAATGTACTGAGGTTCTGCGCGTCTGAAGATACTTCTTGGCTGCACTTATTTGCTTGAAGGATAACTGCGTCTTTGATGCACAGCTCACTACACTTGAAAGAGGCACTGCTTTCAGAAACGCTGCGAGCGGACTGGCTCATGGTCTCGCAGCTATTGTTAAGCGGAAAGCTCAAAACAGGTATGTCACATTATTTTCTCCGTAATTTTAAAAATAAAGGAACGCAAGATTCTCGTTTGCTCATCAGTAAGCATACGTATGTGTAGAGAAAGAGTTAAGTTCACGTAATCGAGGAGTTACCAGCTATTGTAATGCAGAACCTTCCAAGCCGGACAGAAGGTTCATTCAGACCGCACGTTTCGAACGTCCAAACGACTAACAGCTCGTATCGCAAATGCAACCTACACGACTGCGCGTTTGCACGCCTCGTGCGCATAAGACACTTTGTATTCGTGGTGCAGTCTTTTTTCTGTGCGCAACGTTCTCCATTCGTTCTCGCTTTATTTTGGATATCAAACAAAGGTCATTCTCGCAAACAGCGCTTGTCACGTGTACGTATGGAATAGACAAATCAAAACTTTATTCAAAATTTCAAATTTTATGAGTTACTTTTATTTCTGCAGTGGCTGGTTTTAATTTACAACGTTATGATTATGCGATTTCTGCGAAAACATGAATTATTGCTAACCCAGATGCTTCTGGAGTAGCAGATGTTTGCTCTTCCTTTGCCCCGGTAATGCGGTTCTCTCAAAGCTAAGATTTGATGCAAGCGGCAAAACTTAAATAAAATTAATGTAGTAACAATCAGGCTGGAAGAAGTTCATCAGTATCACTGAAATCTTCTTTCGAAAAAGCAAGGTTTTGTTAAACACCCTTTGCACACAGCCCAGAAGCTAGTTATTGCAACTAAGATTTAGAATCGGAAAGAGGCGTCTTAACTGTCTTTAAACCTGCACAGACTATTTCGGCGAGCAGTATCGAGGGTGACTCATTATTATTTCGAAAATGTTTGAATTGTACGAAGGTTATGCTGTAATTTTGAAAACTGAATATGTGTTGCCTAAAGTAAAGTCATTGAACACCTGTGCTGTATAAAGATACGTACTACTGTAGTGTTGTGATGAAACGTTCCAGTGTAGCCTACTGCTTTTTGCAAGAATGGTATGGTTTAATCATGCATTTTTGTGACTCAAATCACGAAATAACACGAAGCAGCAAGAGGAAATATAATAACATCAAAGATCACTAGTTGATTATCTAGTGATAAAAAAATATAAAAAATAAGAAATTTCACGTTTCGCAGCTTAGTAATCGTGTTCTAACATGTTGAATCACAAAGGGTTGGCGAAAAACCACCTGGGTCAAGTTCTCAGCCAGCCCTGCTGCTAACAAAAACCAAATTTTAATTGAAGACGTTTTACAAGTGGTAATAAAAGTAATAAAAATCGTCAAATCAACGTCAGGTGAAATAAGCATAAAAACAACAACAAAAAACAGTGGGGAAAAGCATGCCTATGTACAGGGAGTGGGGTGAGCACCTATAGAGGGAGATGGGAGGGAAAATATTGGCATCAGCGCAATATTATAGAATGTGACAAGAATATAAAACGAAGATCAAACAGAATGTGACAAGCGTATAGAACGAAGATCAACAGGAAGTCTGGCAAGATAGCGGGACTTTGTTATATTTTTTGCCAAATGAATAAGGCGAAGATGATTTCAATTTTTCCGGAATGTTAGACCAAATTTTCGGACCAATGTACTTTAGAGAAAGCTGACCCAGAGATGTTTTCATTCTGGGTAAATAATATATTTGCAGAGAAGCAAGTCTTGCTTGATATTTGTGGACTGATGCAATCTCAGCAAAGTAGTTATCAAAGTGATTAGGTAATCCACCATTATAAATGGCGTACATGAATTTGGCAACTGACAATTGAAATAAATCAGGTATTTCTAAAATTTCGTGCTTGGAATAGAGTACAGTTGTTTTAGTTTTGTTAAATTCAAGTGTTCTCACAGCTTTATTTTGCAATCTAATTAAAGGGAGTAAAGTCGTCTTGTTGGGCTTTCCCCAGTTAAGTATTAAATAAGTTAAATAAGAATGGAAAAGAGCGAAGTAAACGGATTTGAGCACTGAAGTGTTGGTATAGTGTTTTAATTTGAACAACATTCCACATGATTTGGAGAGCTGTGTTATCAACTTTTCAATTTGAGGCTTCCAATTAAGTTTATCATCAAGTATAACGCCAAGATATTTCAAGCTGCTTTGTTTTGATATTGGGTGATGATTAATTGACACTGAAAAAAGACACTGAAAAATAGATTTTTTATGGTTGTTCATGAGCATGGAATTGCTTTTGGAATAATTGGTACATAATTTGTTAGCACGAACCCACTGATCGTTTTTTTGAGCTCATGGTTAACTGTTTTTTCTAAGATTTCGTGTTTTTCCCCCGAAATATGCAGATTGATATCAACAGCATATAAAAAAGTATTAAAGTTAGAGGCTTTCACAATGTCATTAATATATATAAGGAATAGTAAAGGCCCAACGACAGATCACTGGGGAACGCCACATGTTACATTCATAAAAGAAGATTTAGTATCTCCTATTTTACTACACCGAAACCTGTTGTCTAAGTAAGAAGCAAGTAGTTTTAGGGGTGTTCCTTTTACTCCATAGTAAAAAAATTTTTCAATAATATTTTATGATCAACACAGTCAAAGGCTTTGCTTAGGTCTAGAAACAGAGTACAGGTTATTAATTTGCTATCTTTATTACAAATCATGTCATCATAGATGGCAGCAATCGCTAATTCAGTAGAGTGATTGGAACGGAAGCCATATTGTTGTGGCTCAGTATACAATTACTGGTGACAAAAGAGTACAATCTGCTGTAAATTACTTTTTCAAAAGCTTGGAGAGAGTTGGAAGTATGGATATTGGCCTATAATCGTTAGGGGATTTGGGAGAAGTTATTTTAGGAATGACTGTAATTTGTGCAATTTTTAGAAGATTGGGAAATTCACCTTTTGCCATACATTTATTAAAAAATTCAGATAACCATGAGGATAAACTACTGGCAGAAATTTTTGAAAAATTTGCTGGGATGTCATAGGAGTTAGATGTTGTTTTGCATTTTAGTGATGCAAGTATTTGTCTGATTTCATCAGCACTGGTTGGTGGGATTGTATTGGGGAAAGACTCAAGAAGAAAGTCATTAAAAGTTGCAGGGGGAGGGTCAATTTTGGAGGATATATTTTTTGCCAATTTTGGAAAAATGTGTATTTAGTTCTTCACGATGGTTTTAACACCAAGCAACGTGAACACAATGATCTCGGCAGTGGTAAAATGTGCGACAAATATGACTGAACTGAAGCGCTGATGTGGGCATTAGAGAGCAGCAGTTTTAATACAATCAATTCTATCAGTCTGCTGCCGGAACAGGACTTTTCGGTCTGGCCGATTCGGTCTGGCCCTTTCGGTCTGAGCCGTTTCGGTATGAGCCGTTTCGGTCTGGGCCGTTTTGGTCTGGGCCGTTTCGGTCTGGGGACATTTCTGTCACGACATGTCTGTACATAAGCAACCGATTGCATTTGTTTATTTAAATGATTATATAGGCAGGCGAAATGTCACGCTAGCTGGTGTTATACCAACTCCCTTTTGAGAAGTCATGATTGCGATTAAATCTGAATAGTAACTATGAGTTTGAAGTATTTGTATTTGATTGAAAATGTCGATAATGATTTAATTTGCTTGCTGATGATAACGAAAATCATATTTTCATGCTGATTAACTGCTGGATCTTGGATCATGTTTGTAGTTTTTAAAAATAAAACCTTTCGTTGATTTAAGTAAGTTTGCATTAAAAAGTGAACATATAAGATTTCTGCAAGATTTCATAGCCTGACCGAAATGTCTCGAGACCGGAACGACCAAGACCGAAAAGTCCCGAGACCGAAACGGCTCAGATCGAAACAGGGGCGGATCCGGGGGGGGCGATCGCCCCCCCCCTAAAACTTACGAAAGTAACATTTTTCACCATGATTTTGTACAATTCAGAAAGACACTTAGCTGCTAACGGAGTCTTGACTGCCAAATGTACTAAAATCTCCCCCCTAAACTTACGAGCTGATCCGCCCCTGGACCGAAACGGCTCAGACCGAATCGGCCAGACCGAATAGGCAAGACCGAAACGGCCAGACCGAAAAGCCGCGTACCCGTCTGCTGCTGAAATAACAGTGCATTTGTACTTGGTAAAATAACAGTTGTGAGCTGTTCTGTTCGTTAAATTATTTATCCTCAGTTTGGCATTTGATGTGAAAATCAGTATAAATAATGTAACCCTTCCTTACCATTTTGAAAACAAATGTTTTTACACATTCTGTTATGGAACAAGTTCCAAAAATTCATCAAATTCGCCTTGGTTCTATTTCGCGTATGAAAAATCTATTTGCTGATATTTTTTCTACTCATGTCAGCTCAATAGCATGCAGAGGTCCGGAGATGCCCGGGGCGACTGCTTGATTGTATGCCCCCTACCAAATTCTAGTTTTGAGTAGTGGCGTATGGTGGTCATTTACTGAATATGCGCTGTTTGTGATGTCACAATATGACATCGTATTTACGTTTGCAAACCAACGTTTTGGCGAAATTTGTTCACACAACATGCATATTATTCTCTACCCACTCTCCTTGCTAGTTGTTTTACAATGTGTCACTGTAATGAACCTAACTCGTATAACAGCGCTCCAAGTTAGGAGACCGGAGCAAAACACATCATTTAACGCTAAGATAGAACAGTTCATAACTGCAAAATTATCCGGCAACGCGTTAAAACAGGGGAGTAGAACACATGCACTGCTAAGTCAGCGCAGTTCACAACTGCAAAAATATAAGGATGCGCATTCAAACAATGGAGTAAAACTACCCTGGCAAGGCAGTTCACAAATGCAAAAACATGAGGCTGCGCGAATGTCTCGTCGAATAGCAGTCGAGCAGAGAATGTATGCGACTGGGATGGCGGACACTTAGGGCTGACAATTTGAAACTTGACAAACTACACAAGAATTGAGAATGTGCATAAACTACCCAAGAAAAGTTTCGTTTTTTTATCATGTGGCTGTTATATGCAGGCCCGTAACCAGCTTGGCACACCAGGGGGGGGGGGGGCGAAGAGTTTTCTGAGAGGAGCATAAATTTTTTAAACTTTGTCCAATACCTTTTTTGAGGAGGGGCAAAACAATTTGCAGGGCGGAGAAGCCCAACCACTGGGGGCACAGCACAGATACGGGCATGCATGAACCGTTATGATCACTCCGCCTGAACTGCCAATTAATTACGAAGCTCGAAATGATACACAGATGTGCGGCTGTAAGCCTATAAGCGCACACCCAGGATTTCCACATCCAAAAACGAAATCAGAGACTACTGATGCATCAAAAAGTGAGCTAAATCAAGCAAGTTGAAATAGCACTGTTTTGAAAATCGGCTCAGAAAATCAATTAAACGTCAACAGCTTTCTTTCAAGTGATTTTCCGTTGATGGTACGATCTGGAAAAAGACACGTCACTATTAGTTTGATTGGTCGTGCGCTGCGCATCTATACGTCTCTGGTATTGAAGAATGTGAGAATTATTTGAGTACGTAAAAACTAGCGCTGATAAAAAAAATTAGTTTCGAAAAATTCAATCCATGCAGCATGTGTTAGTAGCCTTAAAATGGCAAAAATCATCTAGTTACAGCATTTTAATTTTTGTAATTTCAGCCTTTGGATGCCTCCTGTATTGGATGCCCGGGGCCGTCGCCCCGTTTGTAACCCCCTCACACCACTGAGAGAGGGGGTTATCACTTCTGTCAGCTTTATCATTTCTTTACTTTTGACATCTGGAGGTAAAATAGCGGTTTCTCCGACGTCCAGACAGATTATCGTTAAACCGTGGTTTTCCTTACAGCTTAGCATTAATGCGAGAATATTTTCGCCAAGCTCTTTCCAGTACAAGTATAGCGCTGCGGAAGGTTACAGGTATAACGTGTATACCGTAAAATCACATGTGGTGTCATGGGCGTCGGAAGGATTTTTTCCGTGGGGGTCAACAGTGGATTTTTCCAGAGGTAGCCGAAAAGATTTTTCCAGAGGGGTCAAGCGGAACCGCCCGAGGTTCCACCTCAGTCGGGAATCGAACCGAGGACCGAACGATCATGGCCCTCAGGGAGTGGTCAGGCCGAATTTGCCAAGAGCC
>Ga0210059_1001273_pt1 | contig 37402 bp, 22 predicted proteins | sample Ectturendosymbi2_FD_188042 | JGI IMG/M metagenome (GOLD analysis project Ga0210059, IMG submission 188042) | Ecteinascidia turbinata endosymbiont from Florida, USA - Sample 2 (SPAdes) (version 2) | ecosystem: Host-associated > Tunicates > Ascidians > Unclassified | place: Key West, Florida... | reverse complement strand
AATTCAATATCCAAGAAATTCAGGTAGTAAAAAACAGTCAAGATCATATTTCCTCCGTTTTTTCTTTAAAAATTCATCGTCAAAATATCAAAAACGCTTTGCGATAGGCGGATATACCACCATGTTTCTTGTAGCCAATTGTTTGGTTTCTTTCCTTTAGGGCTGTGCCGAAGACAGCCCCGAAATCGCCAAATTCATCGGCAAGTGTGCTGAAAACGTCATCGCATAAGCGGCGTCGTTGGAAAAGAGCGAAACATTGGTTTTGTTGGATTCCTAGGAAACGTTGAGCCAAAATGGTGTCGGAAGTACCGAAAATGATTGTGTTGTGAAATTTTGGTAACTAATCCAAACTTAAGGCGAGTTTGGTCGTTTGGCGGAATCTTTTGCCTGACATTTTTCAGGGAGGGCTGCAGCCCGGCAGCCCGTCTAGACGAGCCGCCCCTGTTGTGAAGTATACTACATCTCTCTTACAGTATCGAAGCCGTTATGAGACATGACTACCAAATATTACGGAAATCGCCCTCCCCTAACCTTACTGACTAGATCCGCGTCTGGCTGGATCCGCGCAACCTTACTGGCTGGATCCGCATAAGAATGTTATCAGGCACAGTGTTGAGCAAAGTTCTTAACGAAAAACATTTTTGTCAAGATACACTGCACCTAGTGCACGTATCTCTTGGTGAGGGTGCTGACTTGTATAGATTGTTTCTGTAGGACCTAAGAATTGCCTTTACGAGTAATAAAGACACTCGATGTAGTAACAGAGGACAGCTATCAGTTTACTTCATTTGGATTCTGGCAAATTTTGTTGCACATCATGAAGCCGAAAGACAACCCGGACATCACAAAGTGGAAGCTGCTCCGAGGAATGCCAAGAATTTCACCGCATTTCGTGGATGCAGCAAAAAAGATGGCACCCAAATCGCTACAGCCATTCATTGCACCCGCTGGTGTGAAACTAGTTTTGGCTGTAGCAGAATGCTTTATATTACAGCTGATTGCAGCAAAAGCTTTTTCACGTTTTCATTTCGAGCTTTTAGAAATATTTTGCAAACTTACTACTTTGCCCTGAACTGAAATTAGAAAAATGAAGTAAAAGCCGGTAAAAATTGTCGGCGAATCTTCAATAATTTATTGAATCGTTACATTGCAAGGTGATCAGATTAAACTAAATAACGTTCATTTTCAACAGTGCAAGATCAACATGCTGTTATCCGAATAACGGGACACTTTTAATTTATATTTACTTTCTCATCTCACAGAGCCATCCGCCAGCTTGTGGATGCTGTTGATATAAGTCGGCCGCCGGAAACTCATTCCGTAAAGCCGAAGTAGGCTGAAGCTCAACGTTTCCTACTTTTTGTTGCTTCTTAGTATTTTGCTAACGAAATTACGAACACAACAAAATAGAAGGCAATCAGGCAGCGGTCCAAACGAAATTACTTTAATTCATTGGTTTCTGCGCTGTTGGGCCTTCTTCGATCTTGCAAGACTACCAAGTTTCACTCTGTTGGACCACGCACGTAGGTTAAACCACAACTTCTTTTCCCAATCTGTTTGAAAAATTTGAGTACTCACAGCATCGACAGTTGACTTTGATGAAGCATGGAAAACTGTCATCAGACGGAAAACTGTCATCAAACCAGCGGGCTTACTGCAACGACATCTCTAATTGACGCTCAAGTCTTGCCCTTGTTTTTCAGTTGCGCCAGACATCATTTTGCAGGAAAAAGTCATCGCGTGGTTACTTGATTTGTTTCAATTGTTGTTGTTGTTGCATTAGGGTCAGTTCGAATCGATCACGAAATTAGGAAAAAGACCCGACTGACGACCCCTGTGCCTCAGCGACAAACGTGGCAGAACGACAAAGTTCCAAACGTTCGAGACGATCAGAAGCCCCACTGGGTCAGGTAAGTATCGGGCTAACGTGGTGAGACACTTCACTTCCATGCATAGGCGTAGCCAGGGGGGTCCAAAGGGGCCATGCCTCCCCTCAAATTTTTAGAAAATATAGTCATTTTGTGCTTTGAGAGACGTTTTTCTAAGCAAAATAGTGTCATTCACCTAAAATCAAACATTTTGCCCCCCCCCAGTTTCTGGGCTGGCTACGCCACTGCTTCCATGCCGCCTGTTCGCCGACCTTGACAGTAGTCCCAAACATATGCGCAGCCGATTGCTAACATGACGTGATTTGAAAAGCACACAAATAGAGTTAGTTCCAGGTGTTATTGAAACAATAAGGTGTGCTTACCTGGTAAATCGGATCTTTTTGTATAAGCGGTATCTTGTTGTTTGCGTGAATGAAAATACGTGATTCATGATGAAAGTTTCGTAAACGTGCTTTACTTAGAAACTTAAGCACAGTTTCCCGAAGGTCATCCTTGTTTCACGCAAGCATTACCTTTTTAGGTCAGCGAAAAAGGGCTGGCGTCCATGAGCTCGGAGTTTGTCTACAGGATCCTGCAAAGCAGAAACAGTAATAGAGTAAATTGTACAAATGCTAAAGAAGCTTGTTTATTTTGAACAAACAATAAGAAACGATTAGTGCTGTACATGCACCAGGGACGCTCCATTCGCAAGGGCGCGCAAGCATTGATTTCGGAGTCTTTTCAAAACTGCAAGACTTAAATTTTACAGCTACAAATGAAGTTTTAAATAAGCGGGAAGCGCGATAATCTGCAATGCTGGTGTTTGCATAGAACGAATAGAATGGTGATCGTACATTTGCACATATAGAACAGGTGGATTAAACAGCTGGAACAATTTCAGAAGGCAAACTGAAGTAGAATGGCAGGCTTGGTAGCGTTTTCGTTAACGCCCAAGTTGGACTATTGTGACGTGGAAAGCTCGCACAAGCTTCTTGAAAATTGTGCAAATAACTAAGTTAAGTTCGGTTAAAATTATGTTGTTTGCAGCAAATAGAATAATTCAGTCTTGTCAGGCCCAGGGAATTTTGTAGTCGCAGGTCTGCGGTTTTGGTATCGTTTCATTTATTGTGTAACCAGCAGGGGTGTAGTGGGGCGGGAACGCGTGGGAATCGCGTTCCCACACCTTTTTCATGTTTTGCTTTAAAATGAGTTCGAAGCTGTTTTAAAACGGCTAGTTTTTTTGGGTGCGTTCCCACATCTCTTTTGTTAGCACTACATCCTTAGTAATGTACGGTGTAACCAAGAAATGAGAGGGTCGTTTTATTGAGCAGTACGCCCTATAATTTCGGTCACATGCTTATTAGAAATTGTTACGTCACAAGCGCTAGGTTTTCAGACGGAAAAGCAGAGGTACTGTAAATAACCTTTGAAATACTGAAAGTTCTGTGCGTATTAGTTCTAATGTTTGACAAAGTAAGCGAGGCCTAACTCAAGTATGTTGCAGTAGTTTTGTAATCACGATTGAGCTGCTGGTGAAGCGTAGTGAAAGTCGATGACCTTTCAACTCGTTTGTCTTCAGGGGACATCGGCGTTGCAAACTACGGTGAGCTTAGGTTTGTAGAGGATTTTGAAAGACAACAGCTTTTTACAGCATGCATGGCAGTTATAAATCCTCTGACATACGATGGATGAAATGCGGGCTTGTTCAGAAAATCCATTTAAAAAGTTTGGCTTAAGAACTGCAAGCACTTATAGACTATCGTGCCACGATTTTATTATTAGTAGGCTTGTTGCATCCTAATTTGATGTGGCAATCAGTGTTTTTTTAAAAGACGTTATGAGAGACCGAAATGGTCTTTAAAATTTTTCCAACGGTCTCTCAAAAAACACTAAAGCTCGCTTTACGACACCACCAAAATTCACTGAAACCTCGTTTTACACGAGGTACTCAGATAAAATATCTTCAGTCTCTTAAATGTCTTACCGGTCAACAAGGTCAAACCCTAAAAAAATCCTGGTTGCAGTGATCCACTCCTTGGGACAAAGGGTACTTCGATAACCAGTATAACCGACTTATCATTAACGAAAGTTGTGGCGAACTACGAAATTAAGAAAGCATAATTGATATTGTAAAGCTATCTAGAGCCTAGTCCCGCGCGTCCAGGAAACGCAACTGCAAATAAATCGACACACCAAAACCTACTTGGACTATTCGCATTGTTCGTAATGCTACTATAGATCGTATGTTGCTGGAAATCCGAACGGTGCACCCGTTACCGCCAAACCCGATGATCGGGCAATCGTAGTGAGTTAACTATGACACAGAAGCTTTAATTCTGAGTTTTTTTAAGTTCATCGAAAAACGTTTATTTGTGTTCATACTTCAAATTAGTAACTTTCAGATTTACGGTGAAATTAGCAACTTTCAGATTTACGGTGGCCGATCGTGATCCCACATCAGCCAAAGCTTCTAATTTTTTAGCTCGTGCCCGCAAGTCTACCTGTGAACAGCTTATTTCAGCTGGAACCAGTAGTGGATTCAGTCGTTCCGCATGGGTTCTTGCAAACTTTCTCACTGAATTTGATTTTGGCGATCGGACTAATGTAATGACGTATCTTCATATTGTTAAGTTAATTTCGCGCAAAGTCGGGTAATATAGACACTCCTCAAAATGTTTGCAATGATGCTTAGCCATTGACTAGACATTGTATTTGGGCAATATTGGCAAATGATCATTTTTTGGTAGAATTCAAATTAAACACTTGAATCTGAATAGAGCAAATGTGACATGCTTTTTGTGAAAAAAACGGCCGAAAAATTATTGGAATCCCACCATTTGTTGGGACTTATACCTTTGCTTTAACCGTTTGTTGATCATTTATTCTCTACGCCTACATAGTTACGCGATCGAAAAAATAGGAAATGACAAAACCGATGTCTTCATCGTAATATGGCTACAAACTATGCGTAACCATTACATGTATATTGTTATTCTCAATTTTGCACCAGCATATCAGCAGTGGTGCAGTGATAAACACGCCAGAGAAAGCTCTATTAAAAAAGACATGATTTGCTGCGGTCAGGAGTTTTGTCTGTTGGGAATCTCATGAAATTGACAAAAATGTGCTCATTCTTCAAAGTGAAAGGGTGCTTATTTCCTTCCCGCTGATTTAAGTAAGCGTACCTACGTCCCTTTCGTAAAGAACATCTGTCTCTAGCTCAGGATTTTAAACCTTTTGCAAGAATGGATTTCAGAACTTATATTTGGTGTCACAGACCATCTAACACGAACTTCTAAACTCATTCACTTGAGATGCCTGTAAAAGAAATATTTTCAGCATATAAGTGGTACACTATTCCTGAAATGACCCCTAAAAGTTTACTGTGTGCCCATTCAGAATCACATAAGAGCTCACTCTGCGTACCACTGCTCTAACCTAGGCCTAACATAAAGCATGGATCGCATGCTCGCATGCATTGGCATCGGCGTATGTGGCGAAACATCTGGGGTTAGAAGGTTTCGCCCGAAAAATAGGTTCATGCCCAAAAAGCAGACTTTTAAAAATTTTACTGTTTAAATTCTCTAAGCAATAAAAAGACACATCTAAAGCACTTTTCCCCATTAATACCAGAAAAGAGTTAAACTGACAAAAAAGATTTTTTAACAAAGATTGCAATTTCGATACAAAAACATATGATTTTTGACGGAAAACAAAATGCTTGGGGTGCTACAATCCTCCCTGCACAAAACCCCTCTTCTACGCCTGTGAGTGTCGGTTCTTTCGTTTTAACGTTAAGCACCTAGACATTAGGGTCAGATTTTCCCCAGCTACACACAAAACAAGCAAGCATTTTTCGACAACGTCAACTTTCTCACCATTTGCAGGACTTCCCATGGCCAGTAGTTAGTAAGGAGGCTACAGTAGTGGGTAGGAAATGTCCTGATTTTTGTGAGAGAAGCCATTTTACAGAGAAATTGTGAAAAGGATGTGCCACAGCTCACAGCGCACGATGAACGATGACGCCAGTGGAACTCCACCTGACTGTTTGGCCCCACAAAAGAAAATTCATGGTTAATTTAAGGCACTGCCATGGAGCACTGTTGAATCACGCGTTGCTTCTCGCTATGCATTTAAGAACTCTTGATAGATATTTATCTCCGTTGTTAGATCTTGAAGTTGAAGTAAAGCGTTGGACTAGTCTCCGTGTCCCAATTATTCACCGCGTGTGTTGCGTGTCCGCTGTCCACACAACTTGTCCGGTCGTAATGAGAGCACGCTTGCGTAGTTGTCGTTTTCCTTTTCGCTATGCTTTTTAGGAATACGATGCACCTTGTGCTTGTCATGCAAACTAAAAAGCTTCTGTACATGCAGCTTCCCAACTGAAACAACAAAAGCTGCGACAAAGAGAATCCAATCCGCACCTGTTGGAAGGAAAGGTTATACTTACTATTCTCAAGGAACGAACATGAACGAACCAACGGACAACATGACGTCGAGATTGGAGAGTTGGGCGAAAAACGCGTCTAACTACGGTGAGCAGTCGCGGCCATGTAATCCCACTGAATAACCTACAAGTTGAAAATCGAGTGTGCCTTCTACTCAAGGGCGACCACCAGTCAATGCCAAACCGTTGGCTGCGACAACAGTGGCGTTGCCAGCCAACAATTTTTGGGGAAAATATTTTGACTTTAAGCGAGCAACAGTATTTTGTTTGGAACACCGTCCCTCAAAGGACAAAACGACAAGGTATGCCGTTCCCCCTGGCTACGCATATGTGCACCACTTGTACAGTACATCGACAAACTGACAGCGGTTGTATCTGTTTAAAATGATCAAGAAGATTAAAATCATTTCCGCCCTGCAAGCTTAGCAGTTGGTCCGACGTATAGAAAAACTTAAAAGACAAAGGCGATTTCAAACTCTGCATAAGGAGCAACAATATCCACAGATGATTACCGATATGTGGTTTGTCGATATTAGCAAGCATTGGTAAGTGTGGCGAATCTGTGTAGCCATGCGGCATAAGATCGGTAGCTTAGACCTACGTGAAAAAATGAAAGCAGAAATTTTCTGTGCAATTGTTAACCAAAGCGACAGAAAATCAGTCTAGACAGTGGCTCCCAATTTGCATAAACTCCCGACGCAATAATCCTCTGCAAACTTTTTGCCAATGATGCATGCGTCTTTCAATGGGAAATATATTTTTGTTTCACACCTCAGGCTGGTAAACAGTTTCAGTTGCGGCATCTAAGTTAGTGACAGTTGCTTGAGTTGAAGGCGCAGTAGAAGTGCCTGTACTCAAGCAAAAATTACGTACAGGCCCCGTTTATTAGAAATGCTTTACAGAAAGCTTGAGTTATAACTAACCTGTGTGGTAAAGACACCATTCCTTGAACACACAGATAAAAGACGGGCATTCAAGTGAGTCTGCTTTTTGTAGGAAAATGAAATATACAAAATTCGAACAACTAATTTCTCTCCGAAGAGCATCGTTATTATCGTCGAACGATCGTGCGTAAGGTAAAAATGGAAACAAAGCGAAAAGATGTTTTTGTAAAAAGTAGCAGTGGGACCCAGCAACTTAATTTAGATCAGGGAAAGCCCCTGAATGGGGGGTAACCTGTTGCTCTTTCACAAAAACTTCTTTTCGCTTCAGGTACATGTACAGTTGTTACTTTACGTACGATAGTTACGCTGATACCGACGTTATTTTATGTACGATAGTTACTTTGACACTGACGTAAGACGTTACTTTGCGTGCGATTGCTATGTTGACTCAAAGGATTCTCTTCGAGTGAAAGTAGCTTGTTGGATTTTATATATTTTATCTTCTTACATAAGTTGGTAGACTCAGCTGGATGCTGTTTTTTAACTTGTTTGATGCCAAGTGCTACAGAGTCGCACACATTCAGCCTCTGTAGCTGGTTGATGTCACATCCATTCCGCAATTGAGCTACCATTTCTTGAGTGAACTTGGTCTATTTTGCAGAAAATACTGAGAAGGCCATCATCAAGTTTACCTGATGTGCGCTCTACAACGTCAATGATATGTTTTGTATTCAACTCTGCGTCTAATCCTAGTTTGTTTTCTCCTTGTGTTTCAAATTCTTAGTAGTTTATCGAAGTGCTCGCATTACGCGGATTGTTTACCTCAAGTTATTTTTCGACATTACTTGGAAATGAAAGAAGCTAGTTAGTTTTTCCAAACGTTTGTCATTAAAACCTTACGGTATCCTACAGTGAAGTTTAGTGGTTCTCAACCTTTTTTGGCCCATGGACCATCTTTCCCAAAAAATATCCGATGGACCACTTTGCTATGCTGACACCTCATGAAAGACTAGTCGAAACTGTATTGCACATAGGTCATTGAACTCAACGGCATGTTCAATCCTAGCCTTAACAAAAAAATCAAAGATTTATAGAATTATCTGTGGACCACTAGAAATTCCAGGTGGACCACTAGTGATCCATCTGGACCAGGTTGAGAATCACTGTCCTAAACTAAGCTTTTTTGGGCATGTCGAGCAAAGTTTTGCAAACTTCACGTTATTGAACAATGTGCACCAGACATTTGTTGTTGTAGAATAATCACGCTAGTGCGAATAATTAGTCTCCGTAAAGGTGACGCAGTCTTCGCTGATTGATGAGCCTGCGTCACCTCTATGGAGACTAACCACATGTGCAAGTTCGAATCATGGCAAAATAATGAAAGCGGAGCCTAGTCGGCTGATTTCTCGAAAGCTCACCACAGCAAACGTAGAGCTTTTAATTGTAAGTTAGTGCGAGTTTCAATATGAATGAAAACATCCGAGCACCTTAAAGCACAGGCCACGGGTTCCTGGCCATTCCAGCCAGATAGAGAACGCACTGCATCGTGCTGTAACAATTTTAAGCTGAGTATCGCCAATTTTGCGCTTTGATCAGCACCAACATTTATCGAACAGAAAAGCAAGTTGTATTCAACATGCTCAAGCAAGTCACACCTCGGGAGGAAGATGTGCCGGAAACTCCGGACGCCGACCAATTTTTGAGAACCACAAGTTTCCCTGACAACCTGCAACGAATCCAAAACTCTCAAGCACTGCACAAGCAGCATTCTGCCAAAGCGAGGAACGTGACGTCAGCTCCGGTAAAGAAAACTGGCGGTGAGTGGGTAGTGTAAATAATCAAGTCTAGATACTGATGCACTGCAGCAAGTCGGGAAAGCTCGCAGCCAGGAGGCCCAGATCGGGCAAATTCCGTGTCCGAAATTTTCTGTCCAAAACTTTTACGTTTGACAAAACGTAACTTCCGATAACTAACGTTTCAAGTAGCTAGTCTCCACAAGGCCACAGGTCTGAATCCATCAGCAATAAATTGAATCTATTAGAATAAGATTTTAGGACTGTGGATGCGCGGTTTTACGTAAAATAGATTTCCTATTTTTGAAAAATTTGCTGATGGATTCAAACCAGTCGCTTTTGTGGAGAGTATTACTTGAACACAGACATGCGCAAGTTTGAATCATCGAAAAAAGATGAAAGCAGAGCCCATTCGGCTGATTTCTCGAAAGCTTACAGCAAACCTTAGAGCTTTTAAATTGTAACCAACGTTTCACGTCGGATCTCAAACAAGGCTTTCTATGTGCGCTCGTGCAGGCATATCTGGATCGTTCCTTGGGCGTGTGCGACCTGAACTATAAAAATTCGGCACTTCTTTTGTTAGCAAATTAATTCTTTCTCTTGTTTCTGGGTGCAATGTTTGAACAAAACAAGAAGGAAAAAGTATCGAACATGCTGTGAATGAAAACCATTGTGGGTGATCATTGGTCGTGCTCGCCAGAACGATTAAAACAAAGTTACTTATCTTGAAAAGACTTGCCGGTTTGTTTCAGCAGCACCGCAGATCACAAACTTAACAAGGCATGGGTTGAGATCGGTAGGAAAAGGTTGAATGCAAGCCGAGCGATTGTCACTGCGCACCGCTTATGGCCCACACCATCTGCTCTGCTGGCAGGAAAATTAGACGGAGCCCAAATGTGAAGCTGTGGACATGGTCTCAGGCTATGCACTCAATGCTGCGATCAGTTGCTTGGCGTCTGAATGAAGATGCATGTGCATATTCATGCTTTGTGTCTTGATGTCACGGAACGCAACGATGGCAATTGCATGTTTCGCGATCTTCACTCAAACCAAAGACCGTGGAGGACGCACTGATGGGAAGCTCACCTTCCATAAGCGCAGTGTTCCGGTAGATTTGTGCATAAAAAAAACTTTTCATGAGGGAATTGTGGGAAATTAAAAAGTGCACAAAACATTTTTCAGTTTTTTGAATACTTTTTAGATATCATGCCATTTATCACTGACTTCTCTTTAGTACTTCCGGCTTTCCGGCAAAGCCTGGAAATAATGGGCTCGGCCGGAGCTTTCGCAGGGGCCTTATCGAATTGGCGGGCAGTGGCGTAGCCAGCCCAAAATGTTACAGGGGCCAAAATGTTTGAATTTAAGAAAATGACACTATTTTGTTTGTGATTGCGGCTCGGAAAGCACAAAATGACTATATATGCTAAACATTTGCTGGGGGGCATAACCCCCTCCCCTCCAGCTACGCCATTGCGATCTTGCTAATCTTGCTTTACGGTCTAGCTTTTAATTGTAAGTTAGTATGAAAGCTCACACCAAACGTAGAGCTTTTAATGGTAACTTAGTACGAGCAACTTCGCGATAGACCGTAAAGGAAGATGAGCATGATCGCAATTGTAAACCAAGTTTGTGGACTACAGGCGATTGGGAAAACAAAATTTAATTCCTGATTTTGCAGAATGTAGATGATGGAAACGCAACCTTAAAAAATTTACATGTTGTAAACGTGAGGTTGACTCTGTACGCCCAAGAAGCACACCCTTGTTGCTGACAGTGTAAATTGAAAGAGCAGTGCTCTTTTTTTAATCAATAAAGACTCAACTGGTGAAGTTTGACTTTTAGTCTTTGCATCAATCTTATTTGCATAAATTTTCTTATGATTTATTTGCGGTGAACTTTTGTGGTGCGTCAAAGTAGATTTTAGTCGCTGTTTTATGAAACACCACAAAATTATCGTTTTTTTTCACCAAACTCGTCGCTCATTGATACCTCGCACCTCGTGTCTGTTCGGCAGTGACGGCGTGACTCGAGCCATTGACTCGATTGGTCTCGAGTCACGATTTTTATTGACTCGAGTCACATTAAGAAACGATGTTGCGATGACTCGACACGTTTTTCACCGAATGACTCAACTCCAATCACAATGAAAGAGTCGAAACTCGAGCCAGAGTCATTTTTACAACATATCCAAACATCTTATTAGCACAGTTAGTTTGCACACAAAGATATGAGCTTTTTTGTTTCAGTGACGCATATTTAATATTGGCGCAAATTTTCTATTGTAACTGTTTCTCGTAGTGGTGTTACGCCAGTTTTTCAGGATCAGGAGTTCCACCCGACATTGAGTTAGAGCAGAGATTTTGCTCTTCACTGGGGTACCAGCAGCACGTAACACACTTGACACATTATCGTGGATAAGTGCAATATTTGCATATCGTGGTCGTCGCCGCTAGCGTACCGAAGGGGGAGGCCACTGTGCCATGGCCACCCCCCTCAGACCCTAAAAATAAAAAAATGTAAAAACAGTATTGTCTAAAACTTGCTTCCAGAATGCACAAAAATGCGTATTTTTAGGTGTAATTTTGCAAACTTTTCCCGGGGGCATGCTCCCGGACCCCCTAGAATCGTCGTGCCTTCGGCACTTCCCCTAAAGTTGATTAGTGACGTCACACGATTGTGACGAAACTTGGACCCCCCTCGGAAATTTTCTGCGTACACCACTGGTCGTCGGCCTCATACTTTTACTTTGGATTTTGGGTCTTTTGTTGGGGCAAGTGAAGGACAAGGAGGTATGTTTGTTGCAGCAGGGCTAGGTTTGACTTGAGGAATTGACTGAGAGTGAAGTGAATTCAAATCTAAAAAGAAACTACGGAAAATGTTTTATTTTATTTGGCTCGGCATTTACTCGAGCTTACAAACCAATGTCTCGAAAAAACTATACTCTGACTCGACCAAGTCTTGACTCGACTCTCACTCGAAAGGTTTGTGACTCGACAAATATGACTCGGCCACATCACTGCTGATCGGAACAAAAAATCCGTCAGCTCATCATGGTAAAATTTCTATGAGATTCGACAATGCTGTTAAACAGAAAGATTTGCACTTAGGTGAACGCATTGTAAATCCACCACTGGGCCATTTTTGTCAAAGCTCAACGCAACTTCGCTGACTGTGCGTCTCGACATATATCCACTGATCACTGCGTGATTCATTGTTCATGGCGTTATTCATTGCTCATGGCATGATTCATTGCTCACGGCGTGATCTGGTATTCGTGGGGAACTCCGTTGCTCGCTGTGTAATTCATTAATCCAAAATCCAACGGGTGGGCTGGAGTCGTTCGCGCCGATCGAGCTCTCCACAAAGGTTCTCATGTTTAACTTTTGCAGGCCTGGTGGCGTCGGCGCACCAACATCCTGTCAAAGACCAGCGTGTGTACCGTTTGAAAGGACAAGACGCACGAATCGACCCGACTCCTCAGGAAGAGCGAAACTTAAACTTGCTCATGGACAGGATGAGGTTCGTCAACTTTTAGTTTTTAAACGAAAAAAAGTGGTAAGCATCCTGGAACGTCACGGATCAAGGTGGATGTCCACGTCCGATTAAAAGATAGGGCGAATGCCACGGGTCAAGAATAATCGAATAAAACTCAAAGTTTATTACCTCAGTACCAGGGGCGTAGCTTGGAGAGCACAATTCCCCGGGCGCCGAATCACTGGGGTTGCCGAAAATTCAGTCCCAACAATGTCGCAAGTACTTTCTTCAGTGCCGTAAATTAACTCCCAAAAGACCTTAGGTTCGAACATACAGGCGCCAAACTTGTTTCTTGCCCTGTCCGCCATCTGACCTCGGTACGCCGCTGCTCGGCACATTGTGACGCAATACTGTACTGTTTTTCGGAGAAACGAGATTGCTATGATTGCCGTGACTCTCCAATCGGTTCGGGTGACGTGCAAACCTCTGTATAAACAACTAGGCCGTATTTCAGCCTGCTGTGCAAACCGTTCTGCCTTTTTTGCTGGCAGCAAATGCGAGGTATTGCATGATTCTGATAAAACCAATACGTCATCATTCACGGCAATGCCTGAAACAGTGTAAGGTAATGCAGACTCCAACCCGCAAGAACAACTTTTCCCAAACATGAATAGTAGTTACTTGGGTTTCATGAAGTAAACGTGGAAGGTATGTAATTTTTGACTATCTAGGCGTGCTTATGAAATTACTTTGGAGCAGTTCTACATTAGTTTAAAGAAAAGGGAATACCATGGCGGATGATGCAGTTCTGTTTGAGGTTGATGCTGAAAATAATACTTAGGTTTTGGATCAGTCAATTACTGACTTTATCCATCTGAATTAAGCTGGTTTCTGACGTTTTGCGGGTCACATTGGGTAAAAAGTGGCCTTTTACTAAAATCGTTTTATTTTTCAACCTTCATTTAATAAAAACTGCTGGTTACATCGTAGGAAAAATAAGTCAAGGACAACGAGAGTGAATACGTCTTATGAACTGACAACACTAGCGAATGAAATTTAGAAAATCGGAGGTTGCTCAGGAATCCTTTGCAATAGCCCAAATCCTTTCGGGTGCGTAGAAAACATTTCTAAGAGATTTATTCAAAGTCTGCACTTAACTTTATGACAAAACGACTAAGCACAGGTGCACACGTTTTGAAAAAAATCCATGCTTTTAAATATTAACGATTATTCGTTTGGTTTGCAGACGGACCAACTACCCGGTAACGAAGGAAAACAAAAAGTACGTGTCGGTCCCAATGCACACGTACCTTCCTAGAAAACAACCTGTCACTGAAGACTATCAGGTATGTACAAAGAGAATTAGTGTTTGGTAGTAGTGGTTAGCAGAAGATTGCTTGCTGTCTGACCTCCTAACCTATTTTCGCCAGCTAAAAAAACGAACGTATATTTATGTTGTCAGTCCAAGGTCTAAGTTTAAGTTGCTTTTAGGAGGTAATTTTAACTGTGGTTTTTGAGTTAAAGGTTTAGTAACCTGCCCTATGCCCGTATATATAAGCTGTTTCCAAAGTTGTCCAATCTTTTCTGATAACTCCATTTCGAATCAGATTCACAACTTTGAAGATTTAAATTTTGACCTCAATCGTCGAAGAAAAGTTTTTACCGCTAAGCCGCTCGTAATTATTGAGGTACTTTCTTTCGAAGGCACAAGTGCTTTTGCATCAGCAGTCCAGCATCCAAGGAAACTGCACTGAAAGAAATTTTGAAATTTTTAGACATATTGTTTTCTCAGTATAAACTGTTCATGGACACAATGAACGGAATATATGCAGATGCCCCTTTACCAAACGTTGTTTTTTTAACCCGCCCTACAATTTTGTCTTCTCGTTTTCCTCTAAAGGAGTTACTTGCATTGAAAAAGTCACGTTTTGTCAAACTGCAAAAGCGAATATTCTGACGATTTCTCAAAGTTCGAGGGAAGACATTAATTTTTCACTTGAGCTTCCTTCAGGCTGGAATATCTGTAAAAAATTAACGCTGTTTTAAGCTGTTTAAAGCTGAAAAATGTCACGAATTTTCGTAGTTGAATGGTCCAAAATGCTATTTGTAAATATTTTTTCACCTTTAAAATGCGAAAAAATACATAAGCAGAAAAAATTGCCAAAAACTATATTCATATCAAAGAAACAACTTTCTTCCCAAGCTTCATGCTTGCAAGTATGATCAGAAACAAATCACGGAAGCGGACACCTTGCTCTTGCTGGTTTGTCTAACTTTCATTAAACGGAAACCGCTCGTCTTTCAGAGAAATGATCAAAACAAAAAGCATCGGACATCCTTGCAGATGGCATGTGGCGCGTGGAAAATTTACTCAGTAGAAGCGCTTGCTTCTTGGACAGCTGGCTTGGTACTTTTGATTGCAGACTCCCCAGAGATAAGAAAATTCGTAGTGCCGTGCTGGCGCACACTGCTACAGCATCGCTACAACGGTCATGCGGGTTTCGCCGGCTTAAAACGAACTTGCGGTTTCGGAAACATGAAGTGACATCAAGCAAAAACGTCATACCCAAAAAAAGTTTGTTTCAGGTTTGTTTGGCATTGGATTTGTTTCACCAAACTCAGGTGAAACAAAGTTCATACGGGCGTCAGGTGAACATTTCGCGTTTCTGAAACACTGCCCGCATCTTTGAGATCGGTCAAACAAGATTGGCAAAGATTTGCCTCAGGTTTTCACTTTTCAGAAATTCCTCTCGTCATTTACAAAAGATCCCAGTTACAACAGGCCGTAATCTCTGAAGGTTATTTTATACGGGAAATCGTACGGGTGTAAGATATCTCGCGTAATTTTTCTTGCAAAGGTAATGGTGAAGTTAACGAAGATTTATGTGTCGAATCTAGAAAAGCTTATTACCGTTTCGGTACTCTGTCTAAGTTTTTTAATCCAGGCAGTGAGTCAAGATTAATGTCAGTGCGTTCCGTGATCGAGAGCCTTTCTTTTCGCAGAACTGAATTTCTTTTCTTTTTTGTCTCGCAGTGCAAAGTGAGCTTTTTCCAAACCGTGCGCTCGCCTTTCAAAAGTCATTTTGTGATCCACCCCGACTTCACCTCCGAGAATCTTAAGCATCGGAAGCCAGTCAGTCACATGATCACTCATTTTCGATACTGAATCTCTGCCACGACGTCAGGCCTAGCTTTCTCCTATGCGGTGTACTGCAGGGAGCAAGAAGAGAAGTGCGCCCCAGCTGGTGCTGGACGACTGTTGCTAAGAGATGTAAATACACTCTCAGCTGCCTTGACCAGCATTTGCAAATGCTGGTGTTTTTATTTGTTTTGAATGTGTTTATTTGTTGCATTGGTAAAGCCTCCATTTTTAAACAATGCGAAGATAAATTCATCCACACGACTTTTCTGAGGTATGCGACGCGTCTGTCGATTTGATTCTGTCGAGTTTATCCATCACTCGCCAATGTTTGGAAGTAACTTGAGAAGAAAAATTTCAATCGTTTTTGTGGCGCGTCTCCAGGCTGGTAAGCTTGTTAATGCTTTGTCAAGTGCACTACCATGTGGCGTGTGATTCAAGCAGTGGGCCCTTCATTTTTACCTTTTCATCACACGATTTTGCGCAAACATGCTTGCTTAGGATGTGTGTACGCGATCGTGCAGCATGTATGTTTAAAATTTCACACAAATCGCGTTCAGGTCATTCTCATGGTCGCCGGAAGGGGGGCAGGGGGAGACCAAGGGCTACACTTCTGCTTTTGAAATTGTGACATTTTTCTATTCAATTTTTAACAAAAAAGGTTGTTTTCTTAGTTTCGTGTGGGTATAATGAAATTTCACAACTTTTATCCCCCCTGAAAAAACGTTTTTGTCTACCCCTGGAAAAAACACTATTGGCCACCACAGGAAAAATCCTTCCGACGTCCATGGTCATTTTACGACTTGCATGTGTTCGTAGTTGTAACATTGTTAAAATTGCGACCTTTTCTCCCTGACTGCAGAGTCCAGACTGCAACTTATTATTTCGTGACGCAAGTGTCTAAACCTCACAGATCGATTTTCCGAATTAACTGATGATATTCTTCCATTTTCTCTAATTTTATTTCAAATAGCTTTCAAATGCTTTTTTCTTCTTGTGAAAGTTAATGTTAATTCAAGCGCGTCAGCATATACTGTCAGGTGAGGAACATCTGCAGTTTTGAATCGATTTAAAGAAAAAAGGCAAGAAATCGTAAATTTTCTCATGGTCCCAGAGCTCATGCGCTGAGCAGGTGTTCCGCGTTAAATCTACCTTGTCAGGCTGTGCTGATATCACGTTGAAAAACCGCTTGACTTCCTACAAATTATTTCCATAAGCAAATGAAACAGAAAGAAATTGTCAAAATAAAGCAAAACATGGTGAAGCGATACGTGCATAACCAGGTAAGGGTTAAAGCGTTTTCAGTCTTTTTCCAGGCTAGTTAGAATAGATAAAAAACTAGTTGTGTGTCTTTGTTTTTCCAGTAGCATTGCCGAAAGCGTGTTTGATGAAATTGCACATGCGTCGTAAATTATTATCAGCAATCTGCTACCAATCATGCAGCATGCATCATTCATGTCGTGATCCCGCAGTGAATGAAACTACTGTTTTAATGCTACTGGAAAGAACGTTTTTGACAACCCGCGATACCCGGATGAAAATAATTTTTAATTCAAAATGAAACGCTCAAAAACGTTTGCAGACTGCAGAGACGTCAGGGTTTTGCTCATCTAAATTGTCGATTTGACTATTACGTTCCTTTTTTCACCTAAATAACAAGCTTATAGCACCAGGAAATTTGAGGTACATTGGTGTATTTTGAGTAAAAATATGTACATTTAGGGTAATTCGGTGGTATTCTTGAATAATAGCAAAATCGTTCATTAGTGCAAGCATTATACCCCATCGATTACAGAAATTTGACAAGGGCGAAAATCAATATCGGCAGATCTTTACACTTACCAACATGTGCAATTGAAAATGTTGGTCCAAAGACTTTGGACAGTCGCTTGTACGCTAAACTTCGATTTTTCACTTAGGCCTACTGTATATATTGTGTAGTATTCCATCATTTTCAGTATTGACTGAAGCGACGAGGTGTCATTCGTTACATATTTCTACGTTTTTAGATTTTACTACCTGCGAAAAATTTTCACATTTTTTTCTCTAACTGATTTTTCTGGTGATCGTACATCTAATGAATACATTTGAAACTAACGCGTTACGTCCAATCGGACCTAATTTTTAGCCTGCAAGTGCTAACGTAGATTATACGCTAGGACTTCCTTCCGTTAACAAGAAAGAGAGTTGTTGCGACATTGCCTGAAAGCTGGACATGATATAAGGATGAAAACTGTGTTCGTAGAAACACACGTCTTCTGCAACGCATCTCGCAGCTGGAGACGCAGCATGCAACGCTTCTGCTTCACTGGCAGTGGAAAATCAAACATGCTTGCAGCAATGGGCACGTTTTTTCAAATACCAATCTGTCTCTACAGTTGCTGTCCGAACTTTCGGTTTGATCGACATTGCGTTTTGAAAGACCTGAGCTCTAGCATATTAAGTTGGCGCCGTATTGGGAGAAACGTATAGAGTCGCGTTTTAAATCACAGTCGCGTTTTCGAATACATGTTCCCCATCATCCCAGTCGGGTGATACGCTTTTCTCTGTTTATGCTTGGGACATTACCGGGAGGCTGTCAGGGTCTTTGCCAAGAAACTACATCGCAAGGATTTGTTGTAGCACATTTGTCCGAAGATACTGCACAAGACAGTACTAAATAAGCCATTTTTGCGCAAACGAACGTGGGAAAAGTGAGTGAAATAGCGAGTGAAGTGCAATGGTAAAATTGTTTACGGATGACGGTTGGCTTTGTGCTGCACAGATCAATGAAATTACAGACAAAATTCACCAGCAATTTTTAAAACGAGCTTTGTGTTACATGTACAGTACCTCTGTTGTACGTATGTATTCATGATATCAAATCAGTTTTATTTGTTTTTGTATACAACGCACAGAATCCTAATTACTTGTAATTTTCTCGTGATGGTACGCAGGGGCAGGGTCACAATTGGAGTGGACTTTGCAAAATTCGCTGTTGAAATGTTTCTTTTCTTGGAAATTAAAAACGATTTTCCGTTCCCAAAATAATTTTGTCAAACCTCAAAAGTTTGCATTGGCCGGTAACCCATGCAGAATGAACAAGCGGTTGTAGACCCATTTGACCATTTTTCAGAAAATCAGCATTGTTCTTTTCTGAAGTTTTTTCGAGAACTTTTCACGGGTTCGACATCCTAGAAAGGTTTCTGAATCTACACACTTGTAATTGCAAAGTAGGATTTATTTTCTGGCGTTTAATGAAACGTTCCAGTAAAAACAGGACCCGATTTCTGTTGAGCCGCTGCTCCTTGAAGTGGCCCTTGGTGCCTCTCACGAAGTCACCGATGCAGTGGTCTGTCAAAAACTTTATATTCAGTCGAGTGTTATGCCTTTGAGCGATCAGCGAGGGTGAGCGTTCAGTTGGCAGTGAAACCAAACTTTAATAGGCCCTGTTCATCGAGAGAGTGCTTTGTCTAAGATGGATATCGCGGAAGCCCTCAATGAGGCTGGAGAAACGGCTGGGAGGGGAGATAGGCGTAGCCAGTGGGGACCATGGGCCCCCAAATTGTTAGCATATTTAGCCATTTGGTGCTTTGAGAGGCGGTATCGCAAACAAAATACTATTGCTCGTCTAAAACCAAACATTTTGGCCCCCCCAAGCTTTGGCGCCCCCAAAAATTTTGGGCTGGGCTGGCTCTGAACGTCACAAAAAAGGGATGGTCCGAACGAAACGTTGTCATTAAATTAGATTTGTCTTGTCTCCTGTCTCAACGGTTGTAGGAATGTTTTCTGCCAAAGATGTCCATCTTGGCATACGGTAACAACACCCTGGCTTACTTCCACAAAAAGCACAGCAAAAAACGTATGCTCATTTGTGCCAGCTGTAAGCGTCGCAACTGCAGCTGAAGTCCACGTCTTAAAATAATTCACTTTTGTGAGCTTCCAACCACAACCGGTTCAATATCAATCTGCTTTGTTATCGAAAAGAATCGTACGCCGCATTAAAGTATTTTTATAGGAACAGTATAGCATACGGATCAAAGAGCTTTTCGTATTTTATATTAGAAAACTTTCGCAAGGTTTAAGCGTGTTCGTATGCTTGATTAATGTTGTTCGTGCGAATATTAAAGTTTGTAGAACAACGTTTTAGAAAACCACAGGTAGATGTACTTCGACCTTGGAACGACCGCAATTCAGGGGAGTGAAGTTTACCTCAGGTGTCACCAGGATGGCTCCAGCGGCCACCAGGTTGACCGAAAGGACCACATGGGTTGCCGGGTTTGGTCGTGTGATGTCTAGACTAAAAGTCCGGAGAAATTGCACAGATTCGTGAAAGACTAAATTCTGTATTTGATGTTGCATGAGAAATGCCGCCCAGCAGTTTCATTGCTACGTCAATACGACCCATAGATCTCTTCTAATTATTATTACATCAACAGCTTTAGTCTCACCAAAGCTTTTTTCATTGAAACATTCAAGTGCAGCAATTACTCGCATAATGCAGCATACCTGTTTGCAGGAAAGAATATGAGCATTATAGTACCCGTCATCAGGCCTCAACCAGGGGTGAAATCGGGCAATTGCCCCCCCCCGAAACCTTCGAAAACGTTTAGTTATTAGGTACAACAACAAGTTACAACCATTTTGCCCCCTCCAAAATATCTGGTTGAGGCCCTACCAGCCATTTTGATTCTTTTTTTACGCTGCCATTTGACATTGTGATTAGCAAGAAGATCCGTGGTCCGGCCCTAAACCATGGGGGAGCAACTGGGCAATTGCTTCCCCATCGAAATGTTCAAATCATTTTAGTTATTTTCTCCCTCGAAAATATCAGCTGGTTGCGTCCCTGCCGCTGGTTTCCGTTAGTAAAGACTTTCAAGTTGTTACTCTAAATCCTTCAGGAGAAAGTTTGTCTCGTGCTGACAATCGCCACACGTGTTGTAAATTCCTACATATAGTGTGCAAAAAATTGAACTTTTTCGTTGGATACATTCTTCGTTGAATTTTCTTTTAGTTTAAGTTTTTTCATTGGATATACAGAGATTTTTATTATCTTTTTTCAAAGACTCGGGTGGAAATTTCAGAAAATCGCATTTTTTCCCGTGTTCTAGTGGATACGCCTGAAACAGTTTGAAGTTGATTGATTGATTTGGACAGGGCCTGATGTAAAGGAGTATTACTAAAGTGTAACGCTTTCGTTTTGTTCGGGACAGAAGTGCCAGTGCGTAAGGACAACAGGTTTTTCTCAAACCAAATCCAACATCTTTTTTCCTACTATCATCATACTCAAATTACCATACATTTTTGTTGCTTCGCGCCCATCTAACCCAATTTTCCGGCTGTCAGCAGAGAACATGTAAGTCTGAACACAGCTTCAGTGAAAGGTTGACCGTGCAGCACCGTATACTGTGCGAACTTCCAAACAGTTTGGAGATTTTTATGTATTAAAAATGATCAAAATGCATGCTACAGTATTTATCATGACAAATATTGTATGATGGCTAAGCCCAGGGCACGAAGTCTTCGCTGGGGAGTCACGTGCAGAGGCTTTCACCAGCTTAGCTGCCTAGTGTGGTGAATAAAATAATAGAACGTAAATATGTTGAATCGAAATCCGCGTCAACCCTGCTCAGGAATCATGGGTAGTCCACGACTCAGGGGCTTGTTTTTGTTGATTTCATATACTTGGAAAAGTGCTCAAAACCTGTTTTTCCATGACTTATCTTGATTTTCAGAGACAAATGGAATAGTGCCAGAGTTACTTTACAAAAATATCTCAGAAAGCCTATAAATAGCAAATTAGGGCACTCTACCACGCAGGGTTATCTGATGTGTAGCAAATTTTGTGCACCCTACTATCTTAAAATTTTAATGTGATTTTAAGTGCAAAATGTTTTGTGACAAATACAACATCGGAAACCTTGTATGTGAAAAGTAAACCTACACCATGACTTGATGTGAAGAAAAAAACGGATTTAAAACGCGCATGACACTTTCTACGCACAAATAAAAATTCTCCTCTAAACGGACGTTCTTTGGGTGGACGGGTGTATAAAATTTGTATGCTACGTGTGTTTCGCTGCGCAGATACGATTTTGTTGTGAAAGTGAATAAAAATGGACTTCGGGAAGTCAAAAATAGTTGTTCCGGACATAACGGATGTCACATGTCCCAGGAAAACGTAAGCAAACTTTGGGTTGCATTACACCCTCCATTTCCAGTCTCGTATAGCGGTTGTAGGTTTCCTCAGCAGGGTTTAAAGGGCAGGGGCCACGGGTGTTGAGGGACTCGATAGGGGTGCACAGACCATGAAAGGTTGAGAACGTGTAGCCTGCATCTTCAGATTTGCACAGTATTCAGCACGAAACAATTGCCAATTTCAAAAATGTCAAGCAAAATAACAAGATTGATCAGATAAATCGTAAAGGAAAGCCGGTATGAAAAGATGTTGTGAACGATGGCAAATCTGTAACAAAAAAGCCAGTTGTAGTCTTGTAAAACGTTAATTTGATTGTTAAAGAGGCAAACGTTTTTTATCAGTTTGCATTTACGACAACTTGGCTTTTTTCCTCTGATGCTTATTCCGGTGATTACTTGCATTATACCCAGGGGCCCTGCTCCCCCATCCACAAGGAGGCAACGGGGCCGAGGTGCCAATTTCATAAACAGTATCACAGGTAATTTAATTGTCTGTCAAGATCGACTTGAAACAAATTCACTGCAGCTTTTCGTACATCCCAAATTTCAGAATGGTTTTCCATAAATTTTGTTGTTATTTTCCAGGGGAATTCTTGTGAAACATGTAAATGCGACAATCATCCTCACCATGTGTGCACTTTTGTTTTGAAATCGAGTAAACGGTTTTGAATTCGTGGCACGTAAAAACGAAACAATGCCTAAAATACAACAATGCGTATTGTAACTACAGAAAATTATCCACACACTGGAAAGGTTTGTGCTACTTAATTTTAGCGACTGTTTATTACTCCAGTAATCACTACATGCCATGTTTATTTTATCAATTTGTTTTGCTTGTTCATTCAACAATCAGCGTGTTTGTTGTGTTGGCTGGTTTTATGGAATTTTCATAAAAGTCTTCTTGTATAAAAGCCAAAGTTTTGTCAAATGAATGCCATTTTGGATAGAAACAAGCTTATTGGTTAGAACTTTTGTTATTATATAAAATTTTCCATTGTATTCAACATTTTTACAATCCTCCTTCCCCACCACTGTACCGGCGTCCTTAATTACACCTACTTTTCCGAAGTAAATTCAAAACCTTTCTCCCAAAACCTTGCTGTGCGGCACTTTTGTCAAAACTCATTTCACGTCACAACTGAAAAAAGCAGCCCCAAAACTTAAAAGAACACCACATATTTTGCTCTCGCCAAAAGAGCACATTTCATCTCCAGGTGGCGCGCAAGAGACAAGACACATCCCGGTTGTGCCGTGCTCACCAAATATTCACTGCCCAGATACGTGGTAGACCAGCCACGTCCAACCCGCGGCCCAATCGAAGCAAGGCCGGCCCTAGCAGGTGCGAGGCCCAATGCAAGACCTGGGCGCGGGGTTCCTCTGAGCGTGATTTTATGACGTCATCGTGTTCACTCAACCGGGTTACGATCGTGGCAGAGCGCAGATGTGAAGCACTAACACGAGAATTGAGCATGTTTGCTCTAAAGTTCGATAATAGTGGAAATTCGCTATTACTGGCGAGAGCGTTCCTTGTTAACAATAAAATTTACTTGGCGTTTCTACTGCATTCTCAAGTGCAAGGCATATCTGGCAGAAATGAACAATCTACCCAAACAGATCATGGCGCGGGGCCCCAGAGGCGCGGGGCCCAATGCAGCTGCATCGGTTGCATCGGCTTTAGGCCGGCCCTGAATCGAAGGTTTTGTGCGACCCAGTAAGCTTTTCATTATTGTGTGTGTACAATACGAACAACCATCTGTCTTTAGTTTGATAATCTTAAATTCGACATTTTTGATGAAATGGTCTTTAGTGCCTGCCTGTCATGTACTGCGTACTGGCAGATGTCCACTGACAACGCGGTGCAAAACTGATTTCTAGTTTTCTGGCTTAATTTTTAGCCCAGTAAGGCATATCGGTTGGACATAGCTGTGTTAGACTCTCAATCCAATTAAAAGCTCTAGGTTTGCTACAGACTTTCGAGGAATCAGCCGAATGGGCTCTGCTTTTTTCTTTTTGCGATGATGCAAACTTGCACATGTCTGTATTCAAGTAATTGGTCTCCAAAAAGGCGACGGGTTTGAATTTATCAGAAATTTTTTCGATTTCAATTTTTTTCGACCACTACGCATTCTCAGTCCTGAAATCGTATCGAAAAGAAAAATATAAAATCAAGTTTGAAGCCTAAGTACTATATCTGTGAGTGATAATGTATTGTCAAATACGATAAAATGAACCCTTGTCTTTGAATTAGAAATGCCTACGTTCTTTATGTAACTAAGCTGTGTTTTTAGGCATTTTCGTGAACACCGACCCACGGCTTTATTTCAACAAGTAGTAAAACTTATTCTGAAATCAAAGAGTCCAGCAAAAAAACGGGTGAACGATTGCTATAAACTATAGTAAGACATTGCAGACCAGCAGAAGAATTGGAATAGGAGAAAAATGTAGCCTTATTTGTCAACGGGAAGATTGAGTTCAGCCAGTTGCTTTTCAAGGCTTTGACCAGGTATGGAAATGGCAAGCGTGGCTGTATAAATGAGAAAAATGAATGGGTTGAAGGCATCCAACAGCTGTAGACTATGTTACAGCTTTGATCGCAAACAAGAACCACCAGGAGTTGAAGTCAAGGGCAGAGCTTTTTGTTCAAACGGGGGAAATTGCTACATCAAACAAAATCCTGGTATGCCGACTTCGGCTTGAGCAAGGTTGTACAATGCATCATGTACATTGTACAATGCACAAGGTTGCAACGCGCTGAGTCACGCTGACTATGAACGACGTGTCGTCCACCTACTGGTTTAAACACGTTCACATGTTTGTTGTTCCTTTGAACACTTTAATCGCGTGTTACAAGTGCATTTGAACGGTATAACGAAGTCATCAAAGTTACAAGCATTCTTTGAGCAACTGTAAAGAAAAGCTTGAATGACTGCTTTTGCGTGTAAAATTATAGTGAAAGAAAAAGCTATTCACGTGAGACGAACAGCGTTTGAGTAGCAAAGCAAATTCTCTTTACATAGCCTACTCTTTGCAAAAAATTTTTGCAGCAGACTTTAGCGTTTGTGACGAGACAAAAAAGCAATGAAAAGTTTGCTGAAATAAGGGAGAAGCACCGCCTTGCACTGTTCAAAATGAAAAATCACTACAATTTCTTGTGATACCTTACGACTTGATCATTTCAATTCACTAAAAGATATAACAGAAGGCTGTAAAACCACTGGGCCATTCTCAGACAAAGTGAAAGAAGTACCTACCACCAGTATGTGCTGCTGACTCGCAAGGTCCTCGTGATATCAGACTTCTAGTGTTTCAAAAGCAGCAAGCTCAGACTTGGTACATTGGATGCGAAGTCATTGTGGATGTTCAGAACAAGTTTATAATGCCAGGTTTTACTCGCTATTCGGTAGAAGTTGTTTGTTGGGAACATTATATCGGTCAAATATCGGACTTCATATAGGCCCCGAACCAGTACCGTGTCAATAGGGGGCTTTAGTTTTGCGCGGGGGGGCTCTACGTTCGTGCAGGGGGACTTGACATTCAAATTTGACAAAAATTCCACGAACTTGTAGTGTTTCATATTTCAAATCGGGGGTGGCTTGGAGCTTTGTTTGGGGGGGCTAAGCACACCAAAGCCCCCCGTGGCGACGAGACTGCCCCGAACCCCTGCTGTAAGAGTTTGGGAGCCACAAAAAACTCGTCTACCGGGCATCTACAAATGTTAGTTCTTACAGTAAATAAACAGCTATCCAGAGAAACAATGCATCATTAAGCTCACTATTAACTCTGCCCTATAACTATAAAAAGGCACAAGTTCTGGCCAAAGGGAAGGCGTACTGTGCAATACTACTGTATAACCGAGTAGATAAGTTTTTTTAGATAGTTAAAGGCCGTTTCACTTTCGCTTCAGCTTTTTTCGCTTAACGCGGAACTGCAGTGAAAAATATGGGTATCGCACATGCAGTGTGTCACTGCATGCCTGCTGATTGGGAATAAGTAATGAGGTTGATGGTAGATGTCTACTAAAATTGCCAAGGAGACAAGTCTGCAAGAGACCAAGACCAGTATTTTAACAGAAAATACGAACAGGGCACAACTGCGCCTTCCAATCATTGCTATACAGATAAATACATTTCGCTATTAAAAGGTATTTTCAACATCTGACAAATGCGCTCATAGTTTTCAATAACAAATCAAGGAAAACAGCTAAAAATAATTCCAAAGTTCCGCTCTTCTGAAGATGGGTCGTAAACTGAAAAACTTTGGAACAAGAGCACACAACTTTTTTTACGTTTACGTGTCGCCTGCAATCGTGTGTGTCAAACATTGCATTACAAGAATGCCAATGTTCGTCAGCAACAGGGCTCGTGTTTCGCTGAGACATCTGAAGCTGTGATTAGTACTTCCTCACCCAACATCTTCATCCGCTCACTTCAGATGTCCGGACCTCGATACATGTCTTCTTTTTTAAAACCACTGTCAAATTGCCGTAATCTTTGTCCTAGTTCTTTGTGTCCATTCTTTACGCTCAATATTGCTCTTGTCTGAGTGGCTCACCATGTGTAACCCGCCGCTGTATTGTCCGCTGTGTGCGACAGGTTTACGGTGTTTAAATGTGTTGTACACAAGTTCAGCGTGCTTAAATGTGTTGTTTTCGCGTGTGATTCGACGCCAAAGTATGGGATTACGAAATAAAATAAAAAGGATTTTGACTTCGTAAATCAATACGACGAAAATGGTCAAACCCGCCAAAAAAATTTTAAATGTTTTCATAGAATATGATGACTGAAACCTTTATCCGAAAACTTTGTTGTTTAATCATCGATTTTTTTCATTTAGGAAAAGGAAAATAAATAAAAAAATTCCAACTGAAGCGCGGTATGATAAATTAAGAAAGCGCATTAACATTTGCCCCCTTGAAGTAAAACAAAAATAAAAAATCATTGTAATTTGGCGCCAAAGTGCAGCCTCTGAGAGAAAATTGGACTGCGACTAACTGATTTGCAAGGTGGTTATAGTAAAGATTTATCAACATTACAACAGCTACACTGAAAGCAAAACAATGAAAAAAAATTAGGCAGCGGCAAATTTGATAATAATAAAGGCATTGCAGCTATCACGTGTGCGATATCTATACCACAGTGTCGTATGTTTCGCAGGTAGCGCACGTTTTCGCGGATCCACCCAGTGATGCAGTCGGGGTCGGGTGGGATCGCGTAGTAACGTTACCCAACAACCTCTTGTGCTTTTGAATGTGACACCGAAATAGCAGCGCTTATAATGTTATCTTCGTGAAACCCTTAATAGAAAAAAATGAATGATCTTCAGTGTAGCTGAAAATGTGCTTTTTTGTGATGAAGTGTTTCTCAAAATATTTTAACTGTACACCCCATGTGACGTACGCCTACGATACTTTCAATCACGTGATGCGACGCTTGACTTCATTACCGAAGGCGCTACTATTTTTAGAGATACAAGGATAGTAGTCTGATGTCCTGAGGCCACGTTTGGATGTGAACTACAGCGCTACAGAGTAAAAGAGGGATAAACGTTCAATACGACCGGCTGCATATAGATCGAGTGACAGAATTGAACGGTTTGTTTTGTTGTCTACCACTTTAAGGTGGCTTTGTCTTTGGTACATTTGGCAATACCTCGTGGATTTCATGCCCTGCTTGCTTCTGCGTGTGTCATTTAGTCATTTGTAATTGTGAAAATCAGGCTCGAAAACGTAGCGAATGACGGTGACTAGACATAACAAGAAAATAGCGGTGAAGTCTTGGGCCCAAAAACGTTTTTCAAAATTGATGGATGAAGCAATATGCATTCATACAGTACCTAGCAACAACCTTTTCAGTCGATGTTTGTTGATTGTTCATATTTTTGCACATACCGTATTTACTCGATTGTACGCCGCGGCTTATAAAGTTTTTTTTCCATCATTTCGTGCGGCTTACAATTAAGGGCTGCTTGCATTGTTTTTTCTTTATCTTATCCAGAAGGTACACTCCATCACAGGAGGGATTATGATGAACAGAAGACATTTGTAGTGGTGAAGCATCATTACCAGGGTTGCCAAAAACGCGAAACGTGCCAGTACGCGAAAGTATCTCAGAGGCTTAGGTAGACTAACCTATGTTCAAGTGCGGCTCACAACCAAGGGTGGCTTATATTAATTTTTTAACACCATTTCGTGCAATCGAATAAATACGGTGTTTTTGAGTTTTCCAACTCATCCCAGACTATGGAGATTTTTTATTAAGTTAGAATTTTTGTCTTGATAAAACCTTTTTTTAAATCACAACGTTTCATCAACGAATCCTATGCATGAGACCAATCTGTAGTCGAAGCTTAGTCTGGAAAAGCTAAGGGTTTTGACAGAACTTTAGGAAAAGCAAAGTTTTACCACCTCCGCCAATTAAAATCACAAGGTTGATTAGCCCGTAGCTCAAGTTGGCACGGCCACAACACGTCACAAAAGAGATCGAAAGGTGCCACAAACATTAAGCGAACTGCGTTATTCGCTCTGGTTTGAAGGCACTTGGTCAGCCACGGGCTAAAGACAACCATCACTGTTAGTTATCAAGACGTTGACTATAGCTAAAGTATCTCAGAGGCTTGCATTTTAGCGCCAGTTGAGTTTAAAAAACGACCATTCGAGCGGTCACAACGCCATCTCCCTTTGAGATTCCAAGTCGTTGCTGCTTAGCATCAAAAACGATTGCTTAGATTTCTTGCCCAGAAAAGGAAGCGATGCGTTTCATACGTTGCCAGACGCAGTACAGGGTCGTTCAGCCGCGTTTTAAAGCCGGCGCAGCAGGCGCAAACGTAAATGGTCTGATTGACAAAGGGTTTGGCCGTCGTCGGTGCCCGTTGGTAAGTAGCTGGCTGGCATTAAAATAATAATGCGAACGACGCCCAAGGAAACCGGTTTTATCATCGGCAGACGCATCTGTCCTTCGGCCAGCAACAAACAGTCGCCCGGAGATCACAATACTCGTCGGATGCAGGTCACCTCCTCGAGTACCTGACGTCACACTCGGATTAACAAGACGAAGAGAACTGGCATGACTCGACTAGGGCGCGCAAAACTTGGCAAAAGACGTCGGTGATGAACAGCTATGACAAAGCGCTGCTAAGTTGTTTTTCGAGTTCAACCTGTTAGTTGTAGCCGTAAGAGTACAAGCGGTTTCAAACAAGGGCTTTTCGCATTTCAATTGTCTCGTAAGGCTGAAACCTCTTCGAAATCATGAATGCCAGTTTTGGAGATTTGATTGCTTTGGGTCTCCTTCGTATTTTTGTGTTTACAAATAGTCTACAGATATCAAATCTAATCGTTTTGTCCATCCGTCAGTTACAGTATCTCTTTAGTGGGCTTTTCCGCTTTCCTTTGCTGGTTTTAACACAAAAACGTTCTTTTCATTAGGCCTATATGCAAACCCTCATGATTCATTAAGGTTTGTAACCACCTCGTTGTTTTCCATCTTTGTTTTAAATATTCTGAAAAAGCTGTTGCGATGCGTAAGTATAGTTTACACCACGCCTTGATTACTGTGTCGTCTTCGGTTCCCCGCAAACCCTTCCAGCTTAAATCTGACTCGAAAACCGGGTAAAAATAGACAAGCTTTCCAGCTGCAGTCTCGTCTAAATGACGCTTTTGAAATCACGCTTAGTTTGTGCTTTGCTGATTCACAAGCATGAGGAAGACCAGTTTGACAATTGTTCCTTGATATTTACAAAAAATGTTCGTATGTTGTAGTATGACGTCAATAAAATGTTTCCGTAGCCGTTTTTTTGCCTTTCAGATATCTTAGTCAGCGTGGCAAACGTAATGCCTTGATTTTTTATTAGGCATACAGTTTTGTAAAATTAAGGTTAGTGGATGTTGTCTATGAAAATCAAGTGGATATCGTTTCTCCCAAGTCGTGTGTTGCTGATAAGAAAGTTTTGAGAATAAAAATGAAAGAATTATTTCTTGTTAGATTAGCGAAATTGCGGGTTCCTAGTTTCTTTTTTGCTGAGTGCATCTCTAAACTCAAAGCAACCTTATTAAATTTTATTCTCCTTCAAATTTTATTATCCTTTAATTTTTCCTCTCCTATCGATTAGAACGTTCGACAAAATAGCCTTGCGGGTTGATTAAAATATTTTGAAAAGGTGGTAACCAAGACAACCCAGAGAGCTGGAGGCTATACCGTCAATTCCCAGCGAGCCTTTTGTTATTTCCGTCACTATTCACGCAGTGTTATTGGCAACTGCCACCCTGCCGTGGTCTGAACACAAGAGAAATTGAAGATGTTTATGAGGGGTCATGGTAAACAGTGGCGGCTCGCGGAGGAAATTGCCCGAGGGGCTACAAATTTCCATCCCTGGGCGAACGAACATGTGGCAGGTGTACGCTGGATATGTTTGATCGTTAGTGGCCTTTCCAGTTGAGGTCGTTCCTAATGACACCGTTGTTTAGCTAGCAAAAATAAAATCTTATTAAAAACAAATTACTTTGAAACGTTAGCAAATGAAATTCAATTTCAGAATTGAATCAGAAGCAGTTAAAATGCTTGTGTTTTCTAAGTCGGTGAGTAAATACAAAATTAAAGCGAAACTGGTGGAAGCACACGCGCTGCATTTTTCAGTGAGAGCTGCAGTCTTGCAGCCAACTCCAGCGCGTGATGGTAAACACGTTTGCGCACCACTCTGTCTAACACGAAAAAGACAGTGGCAGCCTCGCCAATCGATCGCAACACCGCCCACGCCACACCCAAAATCGTTTGTTTTTTCCTGCAGAGATCCTTGCAGGCCGTTTGCATGCGCCTTTGTCGGTCACGTGGATTGTGTCAACAAAATCACGTGACGCTTCAGCAGAGAGCCAAACGTACGAGCAGTTTATTAGCTGACGAAATGACGCAAGACAGAGAATTGATTAGATCACGGGCAGCGTTTCGAAATGCTGACTTTTCGGATGATTCAATGCTTTTGTTTTCCGCAGTTCCACTTTGACCGGTACATTCAACAACGAAAATCGCAAACGTGGAAGGATTTCCAACTAACTAAAGCAGTACCAATTTTTGCTGAAGGTCAATAATATTCATGGATGTAATACCAAAGATCGGGGCGGCAACACGGACTGTTACGAAAAAATGTTTTTCTACAGTCACGATAGTTCGGGATTCTTTCACAAGAAATTTCACTAAAAAACACACGATTGGCAGGGCGTTGGTGCCACTTTGGGAAAAGCTGTTCCCTTTTGAAAACTTTAGGGGAACGATCTCCCCCGTGTCCGCCCTCCACTACACCACTGTCATCATCCCTATCGTTACTTTGCTGGTAATAGCATCTGTTTTTACGCTGCAAAGTTCATTAGCCCATACTTCAGTATAAACCCACTCTGTCGCGAGAATAGCCAATTGCATTTTGCCGGAGACAGAGGTGTTGGCGCATTTTCACTTGTTTTTCAGCGGAGTTTAGTTACTTCCTTGGTAAACAGGGGAAAAATTAATGATTTATTTTTAAACATTGTCACCCAGTCAAAATTTAGACAAAATCTCCAAATCGTGGAAAAGAGTGATTGCTCGTGCTTATTTGACGTTATTTACACCATGGCAGGTGTAAAATGCATGTTAAGCGATGTACAAAAAACAATATTGAGTAAAAAACATACTTATTACCACACAGCATATTACAGAGGTGACACCGCAGCTTAGCATCTTTTGAAACTTATTCATATTGTTGGAAGTCCGGATGTTCAACAATCTTGGAAGATAGCTTTTCTTCCTGAAAAAGCGCTTTTTTTGTCAGACGTAGAATGGGCTCAAATTTCTGCAACGTTATCACGGAAGCGTGATGAGTGTATCGATCAAACAGTGTAAATTTGTTCAAATTTCATTTCGACCAGATTTCATGGTAAAACTTCGTAACGTCAGGTTGACTTCGGTAAAACCGCAGAAGTAACTATCTGTAACTAAACGTGCGTTCTATGGGCTTGACGTACAAAACAGCTTTTGTTTTTAACTGACGTCGACGCTGTACAAATAAAAAACAGCTCTTTTATTTACCAGGCCAGTTTTACAACCACTTGTTTTGAACAGTCAAGGTATTTTTTTATACAGAACGCCTCCGTGTTGTTCACAAAACTATTTGAACCAACATGAAATGTCGACTATCTGCGTATATGTCTGAATAATACCATTACCGCCTTTTTGATTTGCTTTTCCAAAAAGATAAATCAGACACTTAAAATTGATTACTTCAGACAGACAGCACTGCTTCACGCAAACAACTAAACATATTGTCTTGAAGACTTCAATAAGTTTGCAATTAATGGGTAAAATCTATACAAAGAGTGTTGCTGCTTCTATACATTGATGACTTCAAACAGGGATCATGTTTGTCTAATGTCGACCATCCAGGCGAGCATATGTTAGGTTAGCGAGTACAAACGGTCGTTTCCTGTGAAACAATGATATTTTTGCTTCGCTACCACGTGCGTTTTTTCAGTTTCTTATCCAGGCACACATAGCGGCTTTACAGGCGTATATACAGTAGGGCGTTACATGCACAGGTGGAATACATTTCCTTCCTGTGTTCAGATTCTGATTGATTCTCCATGTGATCTAATGTTACCCAAACACAAATAACAAAATTTGTGGGGCTTGAAAAAAAGGTCACGGATAATAGCAAATGTATTGAGAGACAAATTTCAACAAACATAGAAGCAAAACTTTGCCACCGCTTCCCCAAAGACGATCTGATAAAACGTCTCCACCTACGAAGCTTGCTCAGACGGTAGCGATTCTGTACGTGTTGTTTGAATAGGACTGTTACATCTATTTTAGTCTGTTTTAAGAAGCTTTGCACCCTGAAAATATAACCAACAGCGAGAATACTTGAGCTATTTGTACAGGTCTTGATGCAACAAGCTTCGAAGTGAAATTTGCACGTGATTGTCCAGCGACTTGAAAACTACGAAAGTAAATGTGAATCTAAACGTGACATTAGTTTTTGAAAAACACACGTTAACCACCAAAATATTTAGGAATTTGGCAGGCGCCTCGCTTGAAAAAATAGATGCTGGAGTGAATTGTTGGAGATAAGTAAAAATGATCGAGATGAAACAGAAAGATGAGGGGGAAACGAAAATACGGGGTTTGTCTGAGATTAAGAAAAATGATCTACTTATTAAAAGAGTAAACACAGACACTACAGACGTGGATCGCTTAGATCGGATTCAACAGTGAAAATTTTCTCGCAGAGGATGAGTACCAGCGTGAAAAAGACATTTTTTACCAGGATTTCCACTCAATTTTTCTATTACGAATTTATATTTTGGAATTATTTTGCGATTCTGCTTACAACCAGTCCCGTCACAACGGAGTGGCTTTGTTGGGCTTAGACCCCCAAGCAGAGCACCAAACCCCACAAAATTGAAGTATGAAACACTATAAATCAGTGGAGTTTTCATCGAATTTCCAATGTCAAACCCCCCTGCACAAACGTAAAGCCCTCCTATGGCAGACTTTCTAGCGACGGTTCTGGTTTCAACGAAGGCACTACGTGGAACCGCTGACGTCATTTACGACGTAGGTGCCACACGTGACGATATGGGTTCACTCATCGTTAAAAATTTCAAAAACAGACCCCGTCTGCAGAAAGCGTGGCAGGTTTTGCTTGACTGCTTCAATAACCTTCTACACTTGGCATGACTCTGTGCTGCAAAATGTTTGTAATTGTATCGAACTGCAGCAGGTGATGGGACTGCAGTTCGAGAGTTTTGTAGTTTTTGGTAGACTGGAAGAACCTCCAATCATCATTATTTCCAGGTCGGCTCTGGCCCGGATTCGTGACGCCTGACAGGGCTGCAGTTATGGATCAAATAGTCGATTTCAAGGACAGACTGGGCTCCTCAACTATTCAAGGCAATCAGTCTAGGTATGGGGAGGCGATAAGCAGGTGCGGGGAATATTTCTTCACTCTAGCATCCCCTGCTACTGAACCTGAACCCAACGTATTGGCCACGCGTTTCTTAGGACTCTGTGGGGATGAAAAGTATAGTCCACAGACAGACGGGCAACTCAATTACCCTAACCCTTGCCCGGGCTCGCGTTGGAACTTTTTGAAAGCGATCATTCTGCCTCGTAGAGGTTCTGTCACACACGTATGCTTACTAACAAACAGTGTAATGGCTCTTTGTAACTCCAGACACCGATCCCTCCTTCCGGTTTTCAAGCCGTCTTCGAGTCACTGAAGCCTTTTCTGATCTGTAGGAAATTGTGGAGAACAAGGCAAATGCGGCATTCTTCAGATGGCCACAAAACAAAAATGTTGGGAAAAGTGTAAAGCTGTGCTGTCGCATTGCTAGGCATACAGACACTAAGCCCTGCGCCGTTGCAAAAGCCGCCAGGCCTGCTGCGCGCGGCTCGCCATGGTAAACAAAGGCGCAAACAAGTTCTGCCTCATTGTGTGATTAATGTTGACGTATCGGAAAGCTTCCTTGTGTCGCGCGGAGCGCTTCTCTCTTCTCCGTAAACAAGCGGCACGGTCGCTGCACGAAAAAATCATGTGTTTGTTCGGAAATATTACGATCGCAATTGAACCAAGGTTGAACTCGCTTGATGTTTGAGACGGAAACGCGTAGCCGACCCACAATATTTGCGCTTTATCCAGGGCAGCTTATCGGGAAAACTGCTTTTTCTGTAAACCGCCGCCAACCATCAAGGTTTCGGACGAATTCAATACAAAGCGGCCACGCCACAAGGAGTCGGAAAGAGCGTTACGCGAAAGGGACTTTGTGGCTCTGAATGGGCGTTGAAAGCATGTACAGAAAAATAACAAACGGACAACGGTCGCTCTTTGGTTTGACGTCGCAACGATTAGTGTTTTTTCCTCAAACAATCGTGTTTCGTCCTCGAGACCAGAAAAAGTCTTACTGTCTGAAATTAAAACATCGTGTCTGACGTCTTCACGAAGCTGTTCACTGAATGTGTCATTACTGTAACAAAGAAACTTGATTCTGCCCGATAACAGATCTAATTCATAAGCGTAGACAGGTTGTCAAATCCGCCGTGAGTTTAAAAAAATATATTCCATTTTTTATTCCCTTGACGTAACGTTTATATGAGGGCGGTTTAACCTTTCAGGTGGTTGAATGGTGTGAATTTTCCCATTTTTTGTGATGCAAACGCTCCAACGACTAAGAAAACTATAAACAGAAAATATGTCTTCCTCGCTCCTCTGCCCAACTTTCCAGCATTTTTGCCCAGATGTCGAAATATAACAATTTTACCAACATTCAATAGACTTTTGCCCTCTGCCTCGCGACTCGTCAGGACAGATGAAAAAATGCGATGGGTGATGGCCTTTTTATCTTTATTGGCAAAACAACGTCAAAGAACCTTTTCGTTTACTGTTTCAGTCTTACTTTCTTAAGCACTGCAAAAGAAGAAGAGCTTGCCTTCAATATTCCCATATTTCACTTGGATAATTTTCTCAACTGTGGGTGTCAAGACTGCTAATCCCACGATTGCCTTCGCCAAATTCTGCTAAGTTAAAAGATTCGTTGAGGAAAAGAAAATTAAAAGAGCGAGCAAAGTAAAACACAGAGCCCTAACAAAATTTTGCAGTTACTGTTAAGCAGCTACGTTGCCATGGAAATAATTTCCACGTGTGATCCAAGAACAAGAAATATTTTTTCACTTTTTTTATTCTTGGTTCCAAATCACTCGTTCGATTTTGAAATAACAAACCAGAAAATCACTGAATTAATAACCGAGGGAAAGCCAAAATGTAACCGAAATAGCCAAGTTTGTTATTTAGCGTATTGCTGTTCACTTAGCTGCAATGCGCACAAGACACCAGGAAGTAGTCAGCATTTTATCGAAGGTCAGGCCATAGACATTGTTTACTGGCAGCAGACTGCGCCACCTGCTCCAGAATGTCATCACCAAAGTAAAACTGCTACGCTGTGAAAACCATGAAAGATTTGTCTCAAGAATATGAGGCACACGTGAGTAACTGTGGGAATTGCTGTAGATGACTGCACCGTTTGCTTACTTCATTGCGGTAAAATAATGTCATCCCAGTACCATTTCGTGCGTTTTTCTATTGGGCTACATCATGAAGTTGCTGATATACAAATACCTGTCAATCGTCAGTACTTCCGTTTAGAGAGAAAACGTTCTTGTAGAAACGCAGCTATTAAAAATATATAGGACTTCCTGCGCAAAGATGATTGAGATGTGATTTTTCCACCTCTTGCCACTCTCATTTTCAAAAAAGAGAGTTTTTAAGCGACTTTCTAGTGGGCATGGTCGTCGGAAGGATTTTTTCCAGGGGGGGGGATAATAGCGCATTTTTCCGAGGGGGTAGCCTTAAGGATAATTTTCAGGGGGAACAGTGGTGAAATTTCATTTTATCAAGACGAAACTAAGAGAACATTTTTTTACCAAAAAGTGAATAGAAAAATATGAAATTTCAAAATCCAGGGGGATCATCCCCCTGCCTCCTTCCGGCGCCCATGCTAGTGGGCTACCTTTCGCTTTTATTCTTTCTTTTTCAAAGAATCGATACACAGTAATGAGAGCTTCGAAACAAGGTATTTATTTATTGTTTCTTTTATCCTTTTATTCATTGTATTTGTTTCCAGCGATCAATTCCTGTTCGAACCCACACGACGGGTTTCAGAACGATTTGTGGCTTTCAAATTCTTTTCAGCCTGAAATCGTCATTTGCAAGGACGTATGCGAAGTTCTTGCAGGGTTGATCTTTCATTGCGTGGGAAATTTATGCTGTATTATCATCACACGCATGTTTGCCTTGCTCGCAGCCAGGTGCATGGTCAGAAATTTTAATAGGGGAGTAAACAACAACCGAGTCTCAACATTTAAATATTTTTAATGCCCCTTGTTTTCAAAACGTCGTACATAAAACGTGCATTTGTCTGGCGTAGTTTTCCTGAACAATTGTATTCAGATCTAGGCCTGCAAATAAAAAGTCTGATTTCATTGAATTGACAAGTATTAAAAGTTTGTTTTTAGCGACGTTCTAAGCTCCTAGCTTGAATCAAAGCCACCATTTGCTCGTAAAATATCCCTGCAAAAGCGCTTGTGAAAATATCAATGCTGTAAGTGTGCGATCTGCAATACGCTTTTTGCAGCCGATATTGCAGTTGAGCAAGAAGTCGACGTGACCGCCATTACGATTGGGTTTTTTTAATTTAAACGCTTCTGATGTACAACAACACACAATCAATCAAAGCCGAGTAGCGACTTTGACGTTATGGAATGTGACTGCGGCAGCATATTTTTACACTACTTGCACTAAGCTTGCTCTCCAAAAGCGATTATGTATGTACCTAGGTATATGTAGAATTAACAAAATAAATCAAAAATACGATAAAGACAATATTGTAAATTGGGTCTACTTACACATTCTACTTACACATGCCCAGTCTACTTACACATGCCGTGGATTGGAAACGCTTCGATGAAGTTCGAAAAGCAGATCGCGTCTGCCGTGAAGCGCTGCTTCTTTTCCGTTGAACCACGTGTTGTTTTTACGACCAGACAGCTCTTACCAGCAACAAAGAAAGACGTGCTACCTTCCCATCATCAAAACAACGTAATCTACCAATT
>Ga0210059_1001272_pt1 | contig 37404 bp, 27 predicted proteins | sample Ectturendosymbi2_FD_188042 | JGI IMG/M metagenome (GOLD analysis project Ga0210059, IMG submission 188042) | Ecteinascidia turbinata endosymbiont from Florida, USA - Sample 2 (SPAdes) (version 2) | ecosystem: Host-associated > Tunicates > Ascidians > Unclassified | place: Key West, Florida... | reverse complement strand
CACAACGCTTTCGCATGTTACCTAGACTAGTCCAATTTAAGAATGAGCGCCCTACTCCGCAGTAGTGCTGTAACAAGTGTTACGTGTTAGCTAACAATAGTGTTAAGAATGTGTCTGTAACCCTATGGTTCTGTCTTCAATGCAGTTGCAAAAAGTGTCTGTAACCCTGTGATTTCGCCGGCTTCAGTGTCTTGTGCTACGTTCTGTATTGTCTGTTTTTATCAACCTGCGTTCTGCAGAGTGTGTGTGTTCATACTATGGACTTCGTGTCTGCTATAAACAAATAAATTAAGTCCAAAATTGTATGGTGGTTAAAGTTATTCCCGTAATATAGCTTGTTGTGGGTACCGGACATCTAACCAAAAAGTTTTGATTTGCACAACACACATCAAAAAAGTAATTACCAAACTTTATTTCTTTATTCTGAGAAGCAAAATAACTGACAAATAAAAACAGGTCAGAAATTTCGCAGAGGTCAGAAATTTCGCTTGACACCGGATCTAAATGTGCCTGCAGCGCCGGGGAGCTCATCTGGAGCACATTTTTTGAGTGCCAGTGAAACAAAGAGTTTTTGTAGTATACACTTGAAACTTTAGAGATGTCTGCTACACAGGCTTGACCTAATGTAGCTGAAGTTTTGTGTCAATCTAAATAAAATTTTGAAAGTTATTCGATTTTCGGTGATGACCGTTTTTTTGCGTCACCCTGTATCCTGTCGGTGTGCATGTGTACATATTGCGCGACGCGGTTGAAAATTGGACTAGGGTTTCATGATACCATCTCAAATGGGTTCATTTGCACAATGTTTTTATTCTCGAACGCTGCCAGTCTTCAGCTTTGCTGAACGCATATTTGTCGCTATCTTTTTACATAGATGCTCAAGTGAACATGTTACAATTAAGCTCTTACACAGGTCGAAATACACGAACTACCAAGAGAGAAAAACAAATTAGTTACGTTTTTAGCTTAACCACTTGGGAGCATTCGCTTTATTCTTCGTTCTTTAAACACTTCATGCTACCCTGACTTCAGGTAGGTGCAAGAAACTTGCAATGTTAAAGAATCAGTCAACAAAAATTTGTTGATACAAAAACGCTGCGATAAAACGGCTTGACTCGATCTGGCTCGCCCCCGATAAGTTACAAGATAGTGCCCAGTGTTGTTTCATCAAGTTTGATTCCAGTATATTTAAATTTAAGTCTTTTGAGAAAGCAGTTTGCATTTTGCTTGTCTCTTTCACTCTTAGTCATTTACAAAAATCCAGCTGCGTCGTCTTGAGCCAACCAAAGAGAGATTCGAACTAACGACCCTCAGCATAATAGCAATTGATATTACTCATTTGATTAGGTTCCCTCATCTATTTCTGCTACGAATGCAACGTTATATGTGGCGTTATCACTAGCGTACGGAGGGGGGCCACTGTGCCATGACCCTTAAAATAAAAAAATGTATAAGCAGTATTCGGCAAAGTATGCTGTCAGTATTCGGCAGTGTACACCAAAATGTTTAATTTTAGGCGAATAACGCTATTTTTTCTTAGAAAAACGCCTCTCAAAGCACAAAATGACTATATTTTTTAAAAATGCGGGGGGGCCTGGCCGTCTGGCCCCCCGGTTACGCCTATGCTTTGCGCCCCCCTGGGAAATTTTCTACATATGCCGCTGTGCGTAATCACATCGCCACATGGGCTTAGGCAAATAATAGTGACAGGAATTTGGATTACAAGAGTTGGTTTTCGGATTTGCATTATTATATTTTGCAATATATTTTTTAGATTGGATTTGAATGTTAAAAAATTAAATCACTTTTTCTGGAAAAGACTCAAAGTAACAGTAGGCTATGAGGTCGACTGCCATGACCACGGTATGCAATATTACATTAAACCACGATAATCTGTCAATATATTGTGCCCTGCTGGCACCTCAGTGAAAAGCAAGGTTTCAGCTCTACCTCTGTGGTAGTTGGGAACACTTGATTCTTAAAATGTAGCATAGAACGACCAGAAAGTCAAAGCAGAAAATTTGCGTCAGTCTTGATCATTACTGAAGCAAAATTTCTCATTTCTTTGTGTGTACACAAACTGTCTTTGTCCATTAGACGCTCAGAGTTTTTGTGAAAATAACTCTTATTCGAGTCTCGAGTCATTGATTGTGAACCGAATGGAGCCGAGTCGTCACGTGAAAAACGTGACTCGAGTCGAGTCACCAAAAACCGCGTCTCGAGTCGATTCCAGCCATTGATTCGAGTCCCGCTATCACTGGGTTACGGTATGGATTCCTACATTCCCGAACTGCATTGTCCCTATGCACTGTGTTTTACATAAGCACTAACTTTTGGAACCATCGTCAGTAGTGAAATGCTCAATACTCCCACCAAGTCTCACACTTTTGTGATATATGTCGATGGTGTTCAGAATATGTCTCAATCAGGCCCGCCGTCAAGTGAAATTTCTGACTTCACGCCATATGCACATGCACCGAGTGATTTTCTACATGTCAAATGCACTCATAAAACTGACCATTAGGGCTCAGGTTTTACTGTTTAGGAAAGTATGTTGGGTTAGGGTTTGGTTAGGGCTAGAAAAATAAAAATAATTAAGACCTCAGAATAAGTCCAATATTCTTTAGTGGTTATAGTTATCCCCCTACTGTAGTTCAGAGGTGATCGGAGTCACTTCTTTTGACTCCTGCTCCTGTTCCTCATAAAGTGACTCCACCTCCTGCTCCGGGCCTCATTGGAAATTTACACTCCAAAAGCTTGAAAGCAGAGTCTATTTTGCCACATGAGGTAAAATAACTGCTTGAAATATTTTGCCTTTGGCCAATATGGATGAGTATTGTCATGCTTTTAGTGATGGCAAGCAGGTAGTGGTATCTTGTTTGCGTTGGTGAACTGCAGGTTTTCCCTATCTTTAAATCCTAACTCATTTTGTATTTGTGTATCATACATCTCAGTTTGCCTCATGAGGCAAAATATACACCATCCATGCTACGAAACTTCAAACTAAATAATAGAATCATAAGTTGTTCTCATGTGAACCAAATCTCATTTGACTCTTTCAGCTCTGACCTGAACTAAGTCATGTATAACTTTTTAATTTAACTCTTTTGTGATTTAGACACAAGCACAATGAAACAAGAACAAGAAAACTATTGCTACCTTTTCACTTTAGTCTCTACAAATAAATCCACGAAGGCTACATTGAAAATACTTCATACCACTTTATTCACACAATTAATTTGTTTCTTTTATTGTATTTGGACTTGCAAGATGCCAATGGCGTGTTTATGAATAGCCTGAACAGCATTTATGCTAGCTTGACTGAAGCTACACTGCTGTTGACGTTGCTGCATTGCCAAGATACATATTACATGCATTGTTGTCTTCTACATTTCACTGAAACTAACAAATTGTAAATACTGATCAACACACGACCCAGCAAAGAGGTAAAGCTTCCAGTAACTGACGTCCTGTGATACAGCAGTTGAGCACAAGCTATGCACCAATCAGATCAGAACGCAGAACGCCAGTCTGCCACCCTCCCTCGTCCTCAACAGCCAGAACTAATGACCGACTAATCTATCTAAAAGAATAGGGCGCATATATTTATGTAACAATTAACCGTTCACAGAAAGTTCAAAATTTAATAAAATTAATTATCCGACTCCTGTAAAACTAAAATTTTCACTCCTGGTTCAGCTCCGGTTTTCATTGAAAATTCCGACTCCGGATCCTGCTTCGGCTTCGGCAAAAATCGTAGACTCCTTCCGGAGTCAACTCCGGCGCTCCGGCTCCGTGATCACCTCTGCTGTAGCTTCTTTCGGGGATCTGACATCTAACCACAAGGTTTTAATTTACACCATACACATCAAAAAATCAAACGTCTAACTTTATTCCTTCACTCTGAGCAGCAAAATAACTGGCAAAGAGTTACAGGTCAGAAATTTCGCAGAGGTCAGAAATTTCGCGTGACACCGCAACCAGCTTGGGACACTAGGCGGGGGCGAAGAGTTTTCTAAGAGGGGCCAATCTTTTTAAACTATGTCCAACACATTTTCCCAGGGGACGAAGCCCCCCTTAGTAGGGTCCTAGTCTCAATTAATTCCATTCTGTTTGACGACAACAAGCATCATTACAGAAATTTTTATAGGTCCCTTAGAAATATTGATTGATTCCCGCACAGACCTTAATGTTGACTCCGACTCCTGCTCTAGCCCGAACCTAAAATATTGACTCCGGATCCGGCTCCTGCTTCGACCTAAAATACCAACTCCGGCAAGAGTCCACTCCGACAAGAGTCCACTCCGACACTCCGGTTCCGTGATAATCTCTGGTGGGCAGTGGCCACCTCTCTCTGATTTCGATGACGTCACATACAACAGTATTCGAACCGGTTGTTGGTTCATCCTCTTCAGCAGTTTGGTTGCTACAGAAGCCTTCCTGAATATGGTCAGGATGCAGATAGACGTTTTCGTGGTTGTTATTTGATTCACAATTTTATAGCAATTTCAAATTAGAATGTGAAGCATGAAATTGTTTTTTTGAGTCGTATTTGTTTTAATAACATTTTTGGCTCTTCTTTTCCTTTAGACTTTAGCAACCAGAGTTTACTGCAGCTCATGAGGCTAGTTAGTGACTTTCTGTTGTGGGCCGCATGGCATATAATAAGAGTTCTGTGCCAGATGCACGACTAAAAGATAGGCAAGTGTAACAACTGTGACACATTGATTATTTGAGGTTAACAAAAGGCAGCAGTGGGTACAGGTCTTCCAGTGGACCTTCATATTTGAAAAGATAATTGTCTGCCAGCTGTAACGTGACAGTAGTGCATGACGAGTGTGCAGTGGACTGTAATAGGCTTTGTAGAAACATAGCCTACTAAACCTAAAACATAAACCCTAAACTTTAACTCTAATCCCACAACCCTAAACCTAAGCTCTAAATGTAAGCCCTAAACCGTAAACCTAAACCCAACCCCTAAACCCAACACATAAACCTAACCCCTAAATTTAAACTTTTAACCTAAACTAATCCCTAAACCTAACCTTTAAACCCTAAACGTAAACTTTAAAGTTAAAATGTAAATCTGAACATAAAAACTTTCAAAAAAAGTAAAGAAAAATTGGTGCCATGAAACATGTATCCAGAACCACTATTAACCAAAATGAATGTTGCCAAGGTAAGAGCCAAACCAAAAACCATTCGTGCATCAGACGTAAATGCATCCGCTACACTACCACGGCGGTGCTGCTGAAGTGGCAAACTTGTTGTTTTATACGAAGCCCATCATCATGTGCAGCAGACTTATATGATGATGATGAATTTTCGTTCATGACACAAAATCCATAGTTAAAACACGAACTTTCTGCCCAACGCAGGTTGATAAAAACATGCAGAACAAAAATTTTGCAGCAGCATTATACGCTGAATCACTATAGTCACTTCCTTGACAAAAAGCATTGTTTTTGCCATTATACCATTTATGACATTAGCATAGCATTGTTATATAACAGCTAACTGAATACAGCATAAATTTGAAATTGGGCCTTAAGAATTAGGTTGGTCTTTTAATTACGACTGAAATGCTGGTTTGGGCCATCATAAAGAAAGTTTGCCAGTCATTGCTATAGGCCAAGGGTGGGCAAATGGCAGCCCGTGGGCCAAATCTGGCTCACCACAGCATTTTCAGTGGCCCGCAGAACTATTCAGAAAATACGTTTGAATCCGAAATTTCCTCCAACTTTGCAACTTCACCAATACTTCTATTTCCATTGGAAAGTATGGCTCGCCGCTAAGTGCGGCCTTCTCAAAGTAGCCCCCGAGCCAAATTAATTGCACATCCCTGCTGTAGGCTTTTAGGCTTACTGCACTTATTATTGACAGTATTGGACTGTATCTGTATAGGCAGCTGCTTAGTGATTTCACTTATTTTTAAGCTAGGCATAGTTATGCCATTTGCAAGTAACCCTAATAAAGTGGTGCTTTATTATGAAGCTTGCATATCTGTAATTCTTGTGCACCCCTGATCTAAAGCTGACATTGACATTTGACCCTGACACCCCTGACATTTAAAAATACTATCTAATCATTATAACATCATTCTGAAAAACATGTGTCAGATAAAATATGTCTTTGTTTAAAACTATGAAGTAAGAACATGCATGTGCATACTTCCATAGTTGCTGTAGTAATACTGCTGTTTCTGCCTGCTCTCAGACAGAACAAAATTTATTGTATGTTGCTCACAAACTGATGCATTCATGCACATTCTAAGAAAAATTGCAAGAAATGTTAAAGAGTTTAATTGCTTACTACAAATATAAGTGTACTTTAGCAAAAGTTAAAACTATTGATTCCTAAATTTGCGACTTATGGCACAATGTTGCAAATTAGGATTTACTTTTACATTCCAGAACAATAGCTTTTTGTTAGGAAATTATATGCTACGCTTGTATTGATTGATTTTGATTGTAAAACCATGTAAAAAGTTTATTGAATGTTTGTCAAATTTGGTGTATGTTAAAATATCTAATAGGAATGTGTGCAGACAGGCTGCCATCTGAAAAGTTAAGAGTGCAACAACACACTTTGATTAAAAACATTGTTCCTAACACAGGGTTGCTTGCTTCAGTAATGAAATTTGTTTTCATTTTCTATTTTTTGAATCAATTTGGGATGAACTAAGTTTAAATGCTAGTATTCCCCTTCCATTTAGGTGGGGCAAAATATGAACAAAATTTGTTTTATTCTTTGTACTTAATACTGGGAGTTTTAGGATTCTCCATAGATCTGAAGAAGTTTATTGGTATTGCAGTTAGATTCCTTAAAAATGGCAAGGTAAATTTCTTGTTGCTTAGCAATTTTGCCAATATGACATCGGACTGGTTCACATAGTTATGTGTTAAATAAAAAAACATAATAAGCTCTAAGCATCTTTTTCTGCATCTACTTTGTTTAATAAAAGCATATTTGAGCATTGTGATCTCCACGTTTATAAGTTGCAGTTGGAATAATTTGCATTACCCACACTCAAAAAATCTGATAGCTGTAAACATAGTTTGAATATCATTGAGTTGATTTTATTAGCATAAGCATCAAACAGTTTCATGCGAATTAAATTTATAGTTTTGGGATGCTGTAAAAACTGTTAACCAGGTTGTCACATCAAGTACCCATCAACATTTCATAATTTTCAGTCGTAATTATAGTTGATAGGCGAATTGCTGTTAGTACAAAGCTTCTTGTATTAACATGTGGTGTATATGACTTTTAGTTATCACTGCTGGAGTTTATATTGTGAAGTTTACAAAACCAAGAGTGTATATTTGTAGCATGGTTATAACAGAAATGTATACTAGTAATATTATTGGATGAATACGGTTGTATTTTACTCAATATTGTTGTACCTTTCTTTATTCACTTTAAAATGAAACCTTTTTTTCATTAATCAATATTTCCCAAAAATATAAGGATGAAGCCTTACAAATCTAATGAACCTTCAAGCAGTTCTGCACCCAGTTCATCAGGCAGTGAAAATATAAAACAAGGAATCAGCATTAATGTTTGTAGGTTTCAAGTAAGTTGCTTCATGTTTCTGTGATTTATGCAGCTGACATAGAGTGTGTTAGTTACACCATGTTATGTTCATCCTACAATATCGCTTTCTTTTTGTAGGCAGTCTAGGTTTATCTTTTTGTTTTGTAGCAGAGAAGACAAAATAGTGAATTTTGTTTTTGGAATGTAGAATTATTCTAAAAAGTATATCCATTCAACTCTGATTGCAGGAATTGTATTTTGTGACATCTAGTCTATTTACTGCTTTTGTGAGCTGTTTACTTTATGGTAAAGCATGATTACTGTACATCAAACATTGCTTTTTTAAACGTATTTGATCCAATGGAAACATAGCATATTTTTAAACACTAGCAACTTTGCTCTAGTTAACTGATGCACCTTGGAAGTACCTCATGTGAAATGTGCATAATTCACTGTAGAGTTTTTAAAATCTGCAAAAAGGTTTTTGTATCTAGTTCGATAAAAGTCTTCTGTGACAAAAATTATTCAAATTTGGTGAATAACGTTGTTGATATTCTGTTTGATGTTGATATTCCATATGTCCAATATTTTCATATGAGCAATAGGTCACCACAAGGGTAACACAGTTGAATCAACCACCAAATTGTGTTAATAGAAAATCAATTTAACATTATTTTATGCATCTTCAGTCTCAAGTTTTTGTTGCAAAGATCAAGGGTAACGTTTTGTTGAGAATGTTTGTGGTTTCCATTGAGATATTTCCTGATAAAAAAATTGATTTGGACTTGTGTAAATTATCAGGCAAGGTGCGTAAAACGAATGGGGTTGCTGTGTATGTGGTAATGGATCTATGAAAAAAAAAAATTTGAGTCATAGGTTTAAGAAAGGTTAAACAGTAATTTGACTATATTGAATTTTCAATCATGAAAAATGATATTTTACCTTCCCACAAGAAGAATTTTTGCTGATTGTATCAAATATATATAATGATTTACATGATTACTAGCTGATATTTACATACAATATAAAAACACTACAAGGCAAGCTTTAACCAGTAATTATGTCGTCTCTTGGACATATCTCAAAGTGTCGTACTTTTGTTGAATGTCACTGAGTTGAATATAAATGGAAATTCAGCAGTCATTATTTCTAGAAGTAATGTTTTGTTTCAAAGCAGTTTAAAATACAAAACATTGTTTGTTGGAAATGTTTGCTGGATCCAGTTTAAATTCACTAAAGTCTAATTAATCTTTTTTCATTATTTTTCAATTCTTGCAGCTTACTATCAGGTATGTTTAGACTCAAGGAATTGAAGTATTATTTTTCATTCTTACTCCCAAAACATGTAAATTTCCCTATATATAATAGTTGTTTAAGTTCTATCATTCCTTGCTTGTTTCATATTTTTTCATAATTATAAATTTTTTTCAGGCTAAACTTCGTAAACTTCCAAGAGAGATACAAGAAAAGGTGGCACAAATTTTAAGTTGCTTTCATCGGAATCGCAATGTTTATTACCTTGTTCACTCTCTTAAAGCCATTCTTAGTGAATCTGAGCAGCAGTTGCTGTTTCCATCACTGCGACAGGTTAATTTCGTCAGTATGTATTTGTTTTTTCTTGTAAGATGTTGTGGTCTACCGTATTTCCTTATCCATTTATTAAAACTTTTGAATAAGTAAGAATAAATCTATTCTGTGAAATTTGTTTTTTGTTTCACTTGGTCATATGATCATCAATGTGTGAATATATTTCATTTTTTGCCAAAAAAGGTCATTCCAAAATCAGATCGCCCTTCTTTTGACCAATTTACGTACGAAGAAATTTATTCCTACAAAGCAACTTCCAGCAGCATATGCAGCGTGTCTCAACAAAAAACAATTGATTCTGGCATTGGGTATGTTTTTTACAAAACACTTTCTGTTACGTCCAATAATGCATTCTCAATTAATCTATTAAGTAAAGTATTTTATTGTTTTATGATGGGTTTGTAATATCTAAAAATACTTGTTAAAAAATAAGTTGGTGTTTTTATTATTTTTTGAGTAGCTTTGAATACCTTTGCTATTGCTTATAAACACATTTTAGTTACACATGCGATTTTATTTCAGCAGTGCTGTTCAGGCAATAGCTGATGTTCACTCTAATCATGACAGTCAGTCGTTTTCTAAAAATCCATCACGACTTTCAAGATCTGCAAGCATGTATGAGCTGAGGTATACTGTAAGGTTGTGCTTACGATGCATCTGTGTGTGGTTTTGTGGATTTTTTTTTCTAGTTATAGCTTGCACAAAATTGTTTTTCCTAGCAAATAAGTTTCTTAATCAGCATCGCAAACACTTGAATCATATTTGCAGAATAAATGCTTCTTATCTGGTAAATTTTAAATGAGGATTTGTGCCACAGCAAATATGTTATCAATCATAAAATGTCTTTTCGTATTAAACGTTATGTTTTTCATAAAAGATGGTGCAACAATAGTTGCAAAAGAATTATTGTAATGTATAATAGGTTGTCTTACGCGTTAGGTCTATACCAGGGGTTCCCAAACTTGCTCTGTCCATGTACCCCTTCAGCATTTTGATAGATGAGCATGTACCCCTAAAATTTCTTATGACATAAAGGCTGAGGAAAATAACAAAAACATATTTACCAAGCATATAATCAATTTTCAACAATAATATTCACCATGGGGTCCACAGGGGGGAAAAACGAGCATTTACCCCCTTGGAGATGTGGACTAAGAATCAAAAGTTTCTAGAAAACAGGAAGTCAGCATCTTAATTCCGATGTTTTTGTATAATTCTTGCATTGACAGTTTGTTTGCCGGTATGACACTCACACGGCACAAGAGCCAGAGGCAGGTTGCGAAACTTGCGACAGATTGTTCTGTCGTTGGTCTCTATTGTGTAACAATAACATGGCAACAAATCTTCAAAGATTCAGTTTAAATAATTGTAGAAGGTGTTTAGCCCGCATGTGACTGTTGAATGCAGACATCTGTGGCAGGTAATGCAGCGAGACAGTGACCGCTGATAGTCGAAATGCACGTAGTTTTAACTGTGTAAAAAAAAGCATGGGTGAATCTGTAGCAATGGTTCCACAAGTTTGAAAAATCCATTGTTAGTGGGAGACTTTGAGTGTGAACCTGGGTTTATTTTTTAAGTCATAGATCAAATTTTTAAAAAATTATGTCCATTCGGTTATAAATCCTGAGCAGATAGGCTAGTGAATACTGTTACGGCTAGTTTTAATACGATGGAACAAATGACCGAAATGTCTCAGCGAAAAAATTACAGGTGTGGACAATTTGCCTTGAGGGATTAGCTTAATCAAACTACGCTTATGCGGGCTTCTTTTCACATAGTATAAAACTGCGTGACTTGTTAGAATACGCCTATGCACTTATGCAGGTTTGTGGGAATACATCTTAATCGTTAAAGTTTATTTCTGACTTCTGAGTGAGAACTGAGTGCAAAGCTACATTTGCTGTGGCGACTTTTCATAATTCATTTGCTAAATTTTTTTAAGCCTGCATGATATTCTAACTTCAGTGAATTGTCCGATAGTCGTGTCAACATACCAGTCTGCCTGTCCGTTTTATGTATGATGACTGTGAGCATTCCGCATGAAAAAATAAAAGAAATCAAAGACAAGCAAGGTTTTATTCAAAGACTGATCGCTTCGGACGAGATCTCAAGACGTTTGCAGCTCTTGTTTCTAAGTGACACTAACAAGTCTTGCTAGGTAAAATAAAATCGTAATTTGTGGTTTCGTTAGTCGTAATGGCAATACTTTTGTGAAAAAAGTACCCTGTTTTGAAAATCTGTAGATAACCTATGGAGAAAATTATCATGATATACCTGGCTATGGCTGCCAACGAAGCCCATTTTTGCGACTGTTGCCATAACATGGGGCATTTTCTTTGTGGTGTAGAAAGGTGAAGTGTTTTGTGAACATCCATTTGCATTGCATCTATAGTAACCTAAAAAGGATAAGAAAAGGCTGACGATGTCCCCCCTGGAAAAAATTATTTAGACGCCCATTGTATTCACTGATATATGCATAAATAATTGGAAATGAATAATATATAAACATATTTTTCCCTTCAATTGCTAACGTTAAATGTACCCCTTCCAACAGGTAAATGTACCCCTTGGGGTACATGTACCCTAGTTTGGGAACCCCTGGTCTATACATATTCGAAGGAAAGTTTCGTGTCATTTACCCAACGCACTTGTTTGTTGCTCTGGGAAAAGTTGTTTTTTTTATTTAAAGTTCACAGAAAAGTCAATCATCGCGAGGAATTCCTAAAAGGTTTACATCGAGCACTTTCGGCTCAGCTGTTCGACGAAAAGTTAAGGCCGCTCTTTCGCGAAAAGGATCGTCAAGGAAAAGCCATTCATCTTTTTCGCGCCGATATGGTTCAGAACCTCAGTTAGATTCACTGGATAAAAGCGTTGAGCTCAGCAGCAACAAAGAAATCGCTGTTTCGAGGTAGGCTTGCGATCATACGTGCACTTTTCATTTATCTGTGTTAATTTCATGCAGCTTGAGTACTACCAGACTGCAAAGTACACACTGACAAAATAGATTACATTTTGGCTGTGTTGTACCAAAAGCGCTTCTGTGTCGATACCCGGAAAATCAATGCGTTATAAAGCTTGTTACACAAAATAAATAAAGAGAATGTAAAAATGCATAAAAAGCCAGAAATTTAAAAAAATACATATCACAAACTTTCCTTCAGTTGAATAGTTCCTTTGTGCATAAAAGCATTATGCGTTTGCGTTGTCACCTTTTGTCTTGTTCGGTCACATTTGCCCTTAGACTTTTAACAGCTTGGAATTGTAATGCATTGTTATTGCAGTAACGGCAAGGTCAGCACGTTGGTGAAGCCGATGCGGATTGTCCTGAGCAAAAAGAAACGTTGCAAAGATTTTGGAATCGTGGTTGGTGGGGGAAGAGAAAACGGCTCAGGTAACTTTTGTGTGGCTCGGTCCGTTACTACGCAGCAACTTACTATGCGACTAGTGGGTATTTACGGAAATGTTTTTTGAGTATTTGGATGCCGGCCTTGTTTTGCAGCATTCATTCAGCATACTTTTGTTTGCTGCTGCCTAGGAGCAGTGCCGGTGCGAGGTGTTTAACGGAATCAATATTTCATGGTGGTTCGCTTGAGCCTGTTTTTGGCGGTCAGTCACTTTCGAAGGCTTCGACTAGAAACTGTTACTTTCACTACTGTTCTTCAACTGACCACGCTGCGTTCACTTGCCTCTTTCAGCTATATTTGTGTCGGAAGTAGTACCCAACTCCCCCGCCGCAAAAGCAGGACTCTCCGCTGGCGATGTTTTGGTGCAGATCAATGACGTTCCGCTTTCAGACCTTTCGCGTGAAGCCATTTCAATGGTGAGAATTGTGTGGCTTTTATTTATGTCATTCTACATTGCTGTGTTCAGAAATGGTGTAATAGAAAAAAATAAACTGTTGCTGACACGTTTCAAAGTGATTCCACATGCTATCAATGCGCCATGTTATTAGGTTGCTAAATGTTAAACACGTTTTTTCACACGAAAAATGTGATGGTATTTGCAGTGCGGTGTGCGTGTAGCATAAGTCATGCGGTTTGCGTAGCATAGCATCAAGGCTAAGGCAATGCATTTTCAGCGAAACCAACTGAGATCTAACGAACTACTTCATAAGCTGTGATAATTTAATTGCAAATATGTGCAGCTTACTGATAGCAAGCACATTCGCTTATCAGCCCTTCAAGTTAACTTTCAGCTTTGTGTGCAGTTGCTTTGCGCATGCGCGTCTTCACCGAACAAAGACGTAGCGGTTGTCCATTTTGGTGTTGACATCATCTTGGCGAGAAAAATTGTGTTTGAAACGAATGATTGTCAGCCAAGAAATTTTACGTTTTCGTGGTTATTGTAACGTGTTAAGGTACACAATAACTAGTGTCAACGTTACTTCTTTCGCGCTATTCCACTTTGGTTTTAATTTTGACTTTTTTAAGATGCCCCGAAATTGTATAAGGATTGTGTTGCAAAGCCGCAGATCGGATCTGACTCCAAACGTCACGCTGAGGTTGCTCAACTATATTTCACTGCCGTGTGTCCGTTTGGTCGAACTGTGTTGATGTTTAACAGGCGTACTTCTCCAAATGCCGTAGTCCTTTCGCTATTAAATATTCATGCTGCTACCAACGATGCCTATTGGGTTCATGCGTACGCATCGTGTTTAGAAGAGCAAGTGTTAAGCTTACTTCAGGTTGCTGAACGTATATTGTAACCGTGCGGACCTCGTAGCTGCTTTTCAGGCAGTTAAAGCCGTTTCCTGGTGGATAGTTGATAAATTGCGGCCTGGATTGAAAGAGACAACTCTTTCTCTGTGACGTTGGCCTGCCTGAGTGTTTTATCATGTAGCGTGTATATTCACGCAGTTAAGCGAGAAGTGAATGCAACTGCAATTGATGCTCTTTCCTTGCGATTGGCGCAGTCTTCTATGTGAAATGAGTTTAGTAGTTATAGTAAGTGATCAGTTTGGGTCTGTCACTTTGGAGTGCAAATTAGAACCAAATTGTTCTTAGGGGAAAAAATTTATTATATTTTGCAGTTAGATTGCGAAGTTAATCGATTTGGGATGTGAGAATCCTTTCACATAATTACTAATCAGGACAGCCGAGAAGTCGTCACAACTACTAAATTTAAAGCGAACGTCCGGCATCAATATTTAGTATTCGGTGAAGCACTCCAACCTGCTTGGAGCATGGTTCACGGTGTTGTCTTCGTTGTTTCTGCGCTGAAACGCTTGCTCTACAAGGGCTCTTGAGCGACAAGTGCTTTTCACTGTAATTGGCGCTGAGCTGGCTTTCCAGAAATTTTCTGTGTACTACAGCCGTGGCTGGCGAATTGAAACAGGCACTCAGGAAAGGCCGTGTGTATATATCACCTTTGCGACAGGTTACAGTAGCACAACGAAGAGCCATCAGACTTGTGGTATGTGAAGTACGTTAATACTTCTCACGGTTCACTGCGTTTCTGGTAAATGATTCTTCCCTGTGTTTGTATTTAATTGTAGAAACCCATGTTGCGTCCACTAGAATAGGCAGCGCTGGAAAATCGATCAGCGAGTTTCTCAACAGTCGTGAATCTTCCCCGATATGCTGAGATCTTTGTCTCTTCTGCTGCGCCACCTTTTGCTGTAAACAATCCTCTGCTACACCTGTTTTTTTTATTAATTCAGCCCTAGCTTCTGTCTTTCCTCTGGAGGACTGTGTAGATGTAGAATACCAATGTCTTCCAGAACTGTAATGCAGTGAATAATGCTGGAAGCTCAATGCAAGTCCTTCACGCAATGAGCATCTCTTGTTTGGATTTGACCCCAAGGACAAAAGTTGGATGAAAATTCTGATATGGACACCTAGGCGTTATCTGTTGCGTTTTTTTATTTCGCGTATAGAATAGGGGGCTTATCTTGTCATCCTGACCGGGCAAGCTGTTGCTTCAAAATCTTGTCTCGCTGGATTAAGTTGCGACTGAAACGGACTTGGCCATTGTCGCTTTCCAACTCGCGCTATCGATTAGTTTTTCCTGATCTTCTTTCGCCGCGGGTTCGTCTGTATTGTGTAAATAAACGCTACTAGTCTTGTGACTTTCGCTGATGCTGACGGCTGCCCTCTTAAATGCATGAGCTACTCTCAAATTTCTGTTGTAAAGATAGTAGGGTGACTTTGTTCGGGACATTCGCCACACTGATCTTGATGTACATCTCTCTGTGTTGCCGAATTTTTAAAGCGTAGCGCGTTTTTCGTTTCGTGTAGTGTTGTTCGAGTTTTTTACCTTTAACGTTTTTTCGGTTAAATCATAAGGATATTGAAAAATTTTGTTTTGGCATTGCACAACGGCCTCAAAGGTTCTTTCAGCGTAAGATTGATTTTAATGGTTCTTCTCGTTTCTGTATCTCGTTTCCAGATGCTAAGGTTGCCTGAGCGAGTGACGCTGTACGTAAAGCCCAGAGGTGCTAATCAAAACGTGGGTCACGAAAAGGGTCTTTCTTGGACCGACACTCGCGGCCGAAAGGCGTCTCCTCCGCGAGAACATCCCATGAACTCTCAGAGGCGTAGCCCCAGCGTCAACAGTCGCAAGAGCCAATGCAAACAAGTGTCTTCTGACGAAAGGAAGGTCGGTGTTGTGTTGTGATGATTGGCATCTCGCGGTATCGAATTTAAAAGCGACGAAACTCAACCGGTGACGAGCAAGCAAATTTGTGTAGCCGTGTCCATTTTGCCAACTCGTTTTACAGTTACTTTTTGGCGCCCAGTAGAACCCAACAAGAGGAGCAATGCGAAATGGTTTTGGAATTGGTATGAAGTCGACTGCGAAATATTAGCGTGCTGCTGGACAAAAAAAAATTCAGCGCGACCAACAACGTGACATCTGTTGCTTTGCGATTGCTTGGTTGCTGCACTGCTCCTCAGACTATATCTTTTCCACTTCCTGTATAAGACTTTATTGGCTCTGAGCTTATTGCATCTGTGCTCAGTTTCAGCAAGAAGTATTAACAGGATTTGTATATTTGGTTTTGAAAGGTTTTATCTGCTTTTTAGAAAACATTTGCCATTAAAATTTATCGCATTTGCCTTCGAATCATCGAGTCACGTGTATCATTTTTTTGTTGCAGGTGACAATGGCTGTCCAAGCAGGACAGGGCGTCGGTCTTGTTATTCGAGGAGGTTCGGAATACGGGCTTGGAATTTACGTCACTGGAGTGGACAACCAATCAGCGGCTGAAAACGCTGGCTTAAAGGTTTGTTCTATTCTGCCATTGGGATTCCTAAAGAATGGATTGTCCGTTATACATCGTTTGGATTTTTGCCTATTCATTGTGTAAAAGTACTGGTTTGTGTGGGAAAACGAAGTTAATCTGTGACCAGACAACTATCTGCTGTCCCAACCATCGACATGATGATTCGCACTTTCGGTGAGGAAAGAGATATTTCGTACAGGTTGGAGATGAGATTTTGGAAGTGAACAACGTGCGGATGGAGGGAGCCTCGCACGTTGAAGCGGTCAACCTCATCAGGTCGAGCCGTGTACTTTTCATGACAGTCAAGCACGTTGGAAGGATACCGCAGGTGATCCTTGACAGCAATGCAAGACAAAATCGATTGGCAGCATTGGAAATTTGAAATTGTTTTTACCCATGACGAGCGTATCGTTCATTTGGCACGCCAGCTCATACTGATTGCAAAACTTTTAAGCAGAAAATATTGCAAGTGTGAGACAGCTGTGGTTAAGGTTGGGGGTCAGGGGTGCAGTCCGCATAGACTTTGTGAAGCCTGTGAGATCGCTACTTGCAGGGAGACCATTAATCCACCTGCGCAAATGGCCCATAGGAAGTGTTTTATGTCTGTGCTTAGTCGTTTTGCCACGGCCTTCTCTGCGTAGTTTCATTAAATGGAGCTAAGTCTTTGATTAAACTTGATGTTCTGACCAGGGTTCTTTGACCACTTCGCCATGCAATTGCCACATTGTGCTTGAATTAGCAATGGTTTGATTTCATTTACAGGCTTGTCGTTCGCCATCCCCCCACCAAGGTGCGAACGAAATAGTCCGCGTACGCGGTCATACGAGAAACGACGGAGTTTCTCCACCAAATGGCATTAAGGTAAGACATGTCGATTTTCGTGCAAAATAGGGTGATTGTAGAATATTTCGCTGTTCGGAATTTATGTAAAATTTTTGTCTGGCCCAAGTTTTTGGAACTTTTTATTATAACGTGTTGAGTACAGTCTTGAAAATTTTGTCATTGAAAAAAGAAACATTTTGCCGTGGCTATTTTGCCTTAGTTCTGAGCCACTAAGGAATTGAACAAAGCGTTGACCTATAGCCAAGAATCAGGAGTGATGGTATCAGTAACCACTGGGTTCTAGGGTATAACAAGCTGTTGATCACTTTCAGATTAAATGAAAAGCAAAATCAACTTCGCTGAAAGGAGCAACAGCTATTTTTGTAAAACAAATGCAGCTATGTCTTGCCCAAAGATTCGCTCCATCCCTAATATAAGAATGCAAGCGCACCAGTAGTTGACAGCCAAATCACAATTTTGTCTTCGTCAGTGGCGAAGTAACCCACTGGCTACTCTGGCTGTAGCCAGGGGCGGCAAAATTTAGTCGCCTACTGTAAGCAAGATAAAAAGGAGGTGAGGAAATTAATCAGGTTAATTAAAATTTAAGCTTTCTTAAGTTCATCAGCTAAGTCCCACGCCCCATGAGAATCTTCTTTGGCAAATGAGGGCGACACAGCCGATATTACGGATGCGTAATGTGCGCTCCATCGTGTATCAATTACTCGATTCAATGCAATGGGTAGTGGGTACGTGATCCCCGCAGCCGTTTTTCCGTGGAGTGGGAAAAAATTCAAAAAACGTATTACAATGGTTAACAAATCGTCTACTTGACTCCGTATTTATGTTTGTGTCTTGAACTTTATCTTAACATTGGAGTTTCAATTGCAACTTGCGAGAGGAGTTTCTCTATGTTCAAGTTGATAAAATCCTATTTGCGATTGGCGAAAGTCGGTTATCGACTTTGGCTATTCTTTCCTTCGAAAGTAAATTTATCGAAAAGCTTGATGTTGGAAATATAATATCTGACTTTGCTTCGACAAAGGCTCGACGAGTTCAGCTTGAGTAACAACGAAATATTATGATCGGAGTCTGAGCGCCTGGATTGAGGCAAGCGTTGGGCTGATAAAATGCAGCTTTGACTGGCTGAAACTTTGGCCGGCAGAGCCGAGTGTTCCTCATGCGATATTTTTCATGCTCTGCTGTCTGTGTGCTTATGTGACTGTCCAGCCTTTGCCTGGTAGAGTGCGATTCTGGTAACGTTTTTGTTGAATATGCGAGCTGTCTTTATGCTGCAGAATTTGTTTCGCTTAGGACTGGCGTAGCGTACTGCGTTTCGTGTTTATTGACATAAGCACAAAAAGAATTTCCTTTTTGTTCGAATACTCTGCTAGTTGTTCGAATACTCTGCTGATATGGTGACATCATCATGTTGTAGCTATTACCAGCTGCAGCTGTGCGTTGGACCCGCGGCATGGTGTTCGGGGATGTTAAGCAGTCAACAATTTACGCTAAATTTGGAGAAAAATCTTCCATAAAGGTCTTCAAAAAACAAAAGATCATACCATGGTTGACTGAACACGATGACATCATAAATATAACACCACTACCCGCATCAGGGGGCGGCATTTTCTGCGAGAGCCAGGGGCGGCAGATTGTGCTCCTACGCCGCTGGTCTTCGTGACTGCGTTTCGTGGACAAGACGTTCTTCTGATGGCACAACAGCGCCGTTCTGCTGATTCCGTCGCTTTCAGGGTAATCACGTTGAAACCTTTAAATGTGTCCTGTGACAAAACCGCTGACTAGTTCTACCAGACTTCGTCACGGCGTTACTGCTCAACCAGGGAAACATTCCAGCAAAATTATGTCACATATGGCTTTCATTAAGAGAAATACTGCATTTTAAATTTCGTTCGAGTACTTGCCGGACATTTAATCGTGCAAGAATCGAACACCTACGTTTGTTAAGGGCGTTCTTCCTTTTTGTGCTAAGGCACGTGACTTTTGCGTCATCTAAAAAGAAATTTATTTGTCAAACCGCGTAAGCCCTTTCAGGCTGTTTTTCTCCACTGTGAAACAGGAGCGAACTGTTTGTTTTTTATCCGGAACTTACCTGTGTGCAGTGCAGGGTAGGGCAATTGATTTGACTCGGGGGCACTTTGAGAAGGCCGCGTGTAGTGGAATACCATACCTTCTACTGGAAATTGAAGCAAGTCGACGGAAATGAAAGCAAGTCTCGGTTCAAATTAGCCTTAGCACTAACGTTTACTGTGATAATCTTAGATTTGAAGATTTTACTGAATGCTTCCGAGGTCCACTGAAAACGCTACGGTGGGCCACATGTGGCCCGCAGGCCGCCATTTGCCCACTCTTGGTGTAGTCCTGTGGTTCTTAAACTTTACAAACACTCCGAACCGTTACGTAGTTTTCCAAGCGTTTGTCGAACCCCATTTGTGCCCAATACAACAGAAAGTAAAAATGGGTTACTTAAATCAGATGACCTTCGTCGAATCCCTGAAACAGTTCCGTCGATCCCTAGGGATTCGATCGAACCCAGTTTAAGAACCACTGGTGTAGCCATAACATGTTTTTTGTCTAGATTCGTGTTTTCGAAAAAAACTGTTGCTTGAAACGAGGTTTTTACTGCAAAACTGATTTCTGTGGTGTTGTCTGTAGCATACCTGCAGGTTTTCACCGATAGTTGTTCCTAGTTTTTTAACCGCATGCGAAATCAACGCAGTTAACCTGCTACTTGGAAGGCAAGAAAATGCGTTGCCGCTTATTCTTTGCGTTTAAATGGCAGGACGCTTTTCAGCGACGTATGATCAGCACAAAGCAGCAAATGCTCCTGCCCAACATGCACGTAAAGTCTTTACCGTCGAAAGGACTGGCGAACATATCCAGCACTATGGCGACTTTAGAAGACGCACTGCTCGCATCCGATGTATGGATGACCTTGAGTGATGTGGAGCGCCGTGCCGTTCGTTACTACGTGAAAGAATACGCGGCCGGCCACGTTACACCGGACGCGCTGGTTCTTTCGCTATCAGAGCTGCTGAACGACCACGACAAGGTTTTGCTTATTGTGCACATCCTTTGTAAATCGGGGTTTCCGCGAATTTATGTTCTAGTTCTGTATGTATATATCTGTTTCGGTAGATAGCACGGGTCATTAATTAGCACGTGGAATCGAGTCAGAAAACTCGTTCCAATTCCTTATAAAGTGACTGAATTATTTGAAACGATTTTCGAGCCAAGTCGAGTCGCAAGCGTTTAGGTTCTGACTGCTCAACGTCTGCGCTGGACAGTTTCGGATTCATGCTTGACAGTTTGGAACAATTGCCCCAAAATACTTTATGCAGTTGCTCCATTTCACCTCTCTCTAGATCCCACCACTGGTGCGATTTTATCTTATCTGGCTTCCCTTCTCCATCAGCACTTCGAATGCTAAGTCTAGATCAGCCGCTAATGCGTACACGCAGATCTGCCAAGCCAACATTTTGGCTTGCTCAATTTAATTGTGAGCCCCTAAGGAGAAATACAGTCATAGTGGCTGGAGTCAAACTGCGTCAGACGCTAGAGATAAAGCAGATCGTTTGTGCTAGTTTATTGAATTAGGTCTGCATGGACCTCAAGTGTTTAAGTAAGGACAGTGTAAATGCTAGATTAGGACAAAAAATAACAGAAAAATATAGAGATCCATTTAGTTGCTACGACAAACGTCCGTTCTATTTGATATGCGTTAAACTCAGTATAAAACATTTTTCTGTGAAAAACTTGTATTTTACGGATAAACATCACAAAAAACGGCCGATACGCGAAGTGCGTCAGACTGCACTGAAAATCAAAAGTATATTTTGGTTTTCACGCGATGATTTTTTTGCCACGCAGTTCTCATTAATGTCAGCGGTGCGCGAGTGCGTCAACGGTCGCGATCTTGATCGGTTCGACGTGCTAGTTCTTCGTCGGGAGGTCGAGGTGCTGAAAAACCGACACCAGACGCCCGACTGCTCCTCTGCGACCCAAGACAACAAAGAAAGCTGCGGATCCGAATCGTCGCTGAGCGCCGCCGAGTCGCTGTGTTTGTCTCCCGAAGCTCATTCCACGCCGAACGATTCGTACAAATCGCCCGACAAGCAACCGACTCCTCCGTCGGCTGCTGGTCGCTCAGCCACAGTCTCCCCTGTCCGCCCCACAACAAAACCTCCCCCGCCACCGAGCAAGACTCCACCGGTTAAGCCCAAAAGGTCGACGACTGTTGGTTCGCAAAGCGTCAGGACTCCTCCATCTGGATTCACGGTGCCGGCGGGCGGACAGCAAGATACGCCGAGCGAACACGAAAACGTCCTTTTCGCTGCTTGTGACGAGAATAGCGAAGAAAGGTCCTCAAGTCCTTTTACTCTGGCGCTGGAAAAGCACAGGTCGAGTCATTCGGGCCGAATCAAAGTGGGGCCGAAGGTGCCTACTCATCAGCGTATTCCAAGCAAAGATTTCTTCAGTCCGCCCGACTCGCGCGACGGCTCCACGCGCTCCTCCTCTACTACTCGTCGAAGTCTGATAGAGCCTGTCCGAGATTTATCTCTCAGAGTAAAGGCTCTCCCGAAAAAGCCCACAGCGTCATTCAACAGTGGCAGGTATTTTTGAAAACTGCTTGCGTTACTTTTTCCGCACAACAAACTCATTCCCACAAAGCATATAATGCAGCGTGGTTTAATTGAAATTCAAAAGTTTGTGTAGCTGCAGCGAAGATCTAGGTTAATGCTGACCGCATGCAGCGTCACTGCAGTTAACCTCTTCGTTTCAGTGTACTTCGGAAAGGCTGCGTGTTGCTGTGCTTGGCTGCGCTACACGCTGCTTTCCAAAACTGCTGGTTGTGACTTGTGCTGTTCGATTGTGCCTGTGATATGGACCACGTATGTGCGATAAACAATATTATTATTATGTAGCAAAATAATTGTAATGGAAAACGGTAAACTTTGGTTTGCTTGCTCTATCCTGAACTTCTTTGATATCGTGCGAAACGTTTTACGAGACGGAACGGCTTTTCCTTTCGCTTCTTTTTCAAAAGAAAAACAAATCTTCATGAGTTTGCGTTGTTTTCTTTCCAGAGTTGCGCGACTTACCACGTAAGGTGCGAGAACATCATATCTGAAGTTGAAAAAGTGCCCATAGTCTTCACGCTGTTATTACCTGGCTTGTCATCTTTTTTTTATAGCGGGTATAAACAGCAGCTGACTTTTTTCTAGTGTGACGTCATCAGATTCGTCAGCGCACGACGTCGATCTTCCGGCGCCGCCATCAAGTTTTCTGTCGTCATCACCGGAAGAAGTCGCTCAACGACGCGAGCCTCCCGCGGTGGTCACGTTGCGTTCGACGTCTTTTGCAGCCAATGCCAACGACAAAGTTACTTCTTCCTGGAATCAACGAAACTATCCCGTTAAAGTGGACGTCCACGTTACTCCCAGGTGGGAATAAGGAGCCTTAGGCGTTTTCATTTCTAAACGAATTTTAATATAATTTTTAACTGCTACGCACGCTATACTTTAATTGCCTAGTGTTTTGCCTTTTCAAGCCTAATAGTGCGAATCCTCGTTGCTTTTTTCAGATCTACTAACATGGTTGACACACCCTCTGGTCAAAGAACTCAATGCTCGTTGACGTCTTTCTCTTCACAGGTGAGAACTTTTGTTTTGTGCTTGTCATAAACATTTGTTCCATCCTGAAAACGAAGCTAAAACTATTTTGTTTGTTTTTTTTAGTACCAGGGAACGTAACCTAAAAAATTGTTCATGCAAACGTTGAATTGCATTTTCATTGGAAAACTATATTTCTTGCGCGATTCTTCTTGCAGATGTTTTCCTAATATCTGTTCATGATGTGGGATAAGTGTCGTTTTCACATGACTGTTGTCACAACTGCCTTTTGTCCAAGGCAATAGTCCGTGATTGGATTTACGTTAAGTATGAGTGGACAGATTGTTTTTGCTTTAGCAGAATGTCAAAGCGCAAAAGAAAAAGACGTTATGGACCCAATTCGCGACCTAGCGACGTTCATAGGGATTCGTGAGTTGCCTTGCTGCAACCGCCACTCGCAAAAACGCTTATCCGTTTTTGTGTGCAAGACATTGACTGCTTTTTCTCACAGACAAGCCTGGCGAGCTCAGGCGAGAGCACAGCCTCCTCAGAAGTGGATTTCAAAATGTATCCCTTCCTCAGGGATGATGTCGACACACAGAAGGTCGTCATTTTCCGATCGGCGAGCACATTGGGTCTTGTCCTCGAGGGAGGAGCTGGAACAAAACAACCGCTCCCACGAGTACTCAAAGTTCAGGTTTGGGTTTTCATCATTCTTTTCGCTTCCATTCAAACTTAACGCGTTCAAGTTGAGTTTAACTTTGACTGACTGCTATCATAATGTTTTCTTTGTATGTCCGCTTCACTGCTGTTACTTTTCGCTGAGCAGAAAACACCATAAAACTAAGGTGTGACGGAGACTTAATTTCTGCAAAATAGAAAACATTTGCGACCGTGCTCATTTTTTGCCTGCTTGTTATACTCGTATTCTTGTGTGTTCGTCGTTGCTTGCCTGAGGTAACAAGTGCTTGTTGTGTGTCTTTCAACTGAAAAAACTTGTATTTCACTATAATCATTGCTCAAGCACTACATTTTGCATTTATAAACATGATAATTAGTGAGGTTACGTTAACATGACGGATGAACGAATGCTATCGACAAAAAAAGAGCAAATAAAAAATTCGGAAAAATCCTGTTCTAATTACGTGGCGCAGCATGCACTGTTACAATTTGTAAAAAAAAGTGTCCTTGATATCGCCAGATGATTGGTTTGAAACAAATTTGATAGAAATATTGCATTTTTTTAAATTTTCAACTATGGTTTCAGCCTGGCAGTTGCTCCCAGATGTGCGGACGCCTGCGGCCCGGTCACATCCTACACGCTGTCAACGGGCGCAGTCTGAAAGGACTTAGCCACGACGAGGCCGTTCGCTTAGTGGCTCTTGCTTTCCAAGAGCGTGGAAGGGACTCGCTTGAGCTGTTGATAAGTGGACCTTACGACTGAAGCAGAAAATATGCTTGCGAAATTTGAAACAATTCGATTGACTTTCACTCAATACTACACCGAGAAAGTTTCTTCCATAAACCTGCCCTCGTCTGTGATTGCAAGCGCATACTGCAGTGAGGTCGTGATAGGCACAAGAATGTCTAAGATGAACTTTGCATGTTTCCCAGCTCCCTGGTTCAAGAACATTGTCGTAAAGCTGAAAAGAGCCGATTTCTCGAAGGATCTTTAAGGTTCAGTTTGTTTCCGTACATGATCAGGATTCGTTTCACTGAATGGTATTTAAAGAATGAAGTGAGGTCTATCCGGGCTTTATTTCTTTCCACGTACAGTAGTGTTACAGTAGTTTTCAGTGTTGTTTCTTACGCTTCCTTGGAACAAAATGAGCTTTGTGGCGATATGACGTGTAAAGTTTAAAGAAAAGTTGCTTTGGTGTGAATTTAATGCTCATGTTTTTTTGTGAATTTTTGTTGTTGTCAAAAACGACTTATAGTGTTATTTCAATCATTCCTTCGCTTCCTCAATCAATTTAAGGCTTAATTTCGCTAAGTGGGAATTTAGAGCAATCATATTCCATCTTTTCTCAGTCGATATGGGCTAACACTGCGCGTGGTACTGAACCCCGAGTTTCTAAGTCAGAAAACCGCTGGTTGCAATTCCTATTTACTTCTGCAACGAACATTGCGCCCTTTGGACTGCTTGCGCAATTTTTTGCCTCTTTTGAAAGATGCCAATCGTCGGCGCATTTCCTCAAGCTTCAGTGGGTTCGTGATTGCTGGGTTTCTGCCGAACTGAGGCTGAAGGCATTCTAACTGCTTGTTGTCTGTGTGTGCGTCTGTAAAGAAGATCAACGTTTTTCCACTGCCGTATTGGTACGCCAAGAGTGTTAGAGTGTGACTAATGGTGCATCTTGTTTTTTTGCGATTTGCCACCTTTTTATTGACAATCACTATGATTTTTGCAACGTGTTTAACAAATTTTGTAAGTGTTTTTTGTTCAGTTTTCGTACAACCGTGATCTTTGTTACTGCATGTTTTTGTATGAATCTATATCTGTTTGCACATTGCTTTTGCACACAAGAAACTACACACCTTTGCTAACTTTCGACTGCCAACCTTGTGCTAGTTCTGTTAACTGCGCTTAGATATCTACGTTTTCTCACACTGCCTAAATTTCGTTTGCGCATTCATGGTGCTGATGTAATCACCCGATGAACAGTTGCGATGTGTTATAGAGGTTGTTTATGGTTTGTTTTCTCGCTACTCCTCGCTTTTACCCAAGGTGCTAAAGCCAAGCGATCTCCAACGCTCTTTTTCTTTTTGTTACTCTTATTGAATAACTGAAACGCTTGTTTTATATTATTAGCCAATAGTCCGTGACCACAAGGTATTGTTAAATCGTTCGGCTGAATTATAAAAAGCGTATATGGATCTGTGCATGTTTTCTCGCCGTGCAGCTTTCAGAGCTGCAAGTTGATGTGTTGTTCATCTCAACGTAAGAAGCCTTTAATAACATTAATGCGGTGGTGATGGTTTTGCCAACTACTCGACGCAAATACGAGGTTTTTGATAATTCTTTTTTTTTTCGGAAGCCCCTGATTACACGTGGGTTAATTTGACAACAAGGTAGGTTTTTGCCAGGCGTCTATTGCGTAAATAGAAGCAATTACCTTATGCCGTTTGAAGAACTGATTTACCCCTTGTTAGAGCTTACGTGGTTTCCTTGTAAAATCTAGAAACATTTTTTGTTGTCTCTAATGTGTTCTCAGTAGTATACTGTGGTTGGAATCGTTTTTTATAATTCCTCAATTTCCACTCGCTGTTATCAACGTTCTATTGCACATTTGAAGTGAAACAAAACTGTGTTTCTTTATCAACGAAGCGATCGTCGTGCGGAATGTACAGTTTTCAGTTGAATAAATGAGCAGGTCGAATAAACACGTTTGAAATTTGGTGACTAAAATTTACGTGACCTGTAAAATATATTTTGGCGGTCTTTGAATTGTCGTCACTTATCGGTGATAGCGGGAGTTATGCACTGTGCTTGTGTTTGGATTTAGGCCTACTGAGGTTAAATATGTTTTCAGTCTCCTACTTTTGACCAATTCAAATTGATCTGGTCAGCACAGCCGTGTGCAGGCCTATACTAAGCGAAGTGCTAAAAATGAAGAAAAAATTATTGTGTTTGAATGAATACGCATTGGAACCGCTTGTTGCTGGAGAAAGTTCAACAACTTGTTTGTTAGACACTGACTAGGTCGACAACTATCCTTTTCGTTTTTTTTCAGTGTTGGTATGTAAATGAAAATTTTTATCCCAATGTACAGAAAAAAATTGGAAAATACAATGTTTTGGGATCGCAGAGCCGCACAAAACAAAATATTCAAACGGTTCAACCATCAGGTGTTTTTTGTTGGTCCATCAGTCCGGTTCTGATCCAGGAATTATCCGAAAATTTGTACTAGATTTCAAAATATTCAAACCCTAACCCAACCCACTACACAAAACAACTAAAACTCAAACCAAACCCTACAAAAATAATGCGTTGACTGATACTTAATCGTTCCACACGATTGTCATCTTAATGTTATTTTCATCGGTGACTCAAAGAGATGAGCACAGATTAGGACTGAAGCCAATTTTGGCCGGATCAGGACTGAGAAATTTTTTGTTGTTATAAAGAGATTGTTCTGTCCATATGAAAAAGTTTAGTTGTAATCCGATTTGTTAAATGGTAGGCCTAATGTGTATTTTGTCATCAACGGCAAAAACTCTGCTGGGGCTATTTTGCTATTTGGACTGTACCCATCTTTGTCCAAAAATAACGTGTAGTCCTAGTTCGACTTACGAGTAGCAAGGTGAACGTAGTCGAGTGGTTAGTCTCTGTGTATGCTGTGCGAGTGTTCGTCAGTTCTGCTGTCGTCAGTTAGTGAAGATTGCACCTTTGATGCGAGTGCTTTTTATATTCTTTTTCAAAAAATTTCGTGTTTAGGTTTAGGGTTCATGTTTAGGGTGTATGTTAAGGTTTTGGTTTGGGGTTTATATTTAGGTGTTGGCTTTAGGTTTGGGGTTCAAGCTTGGGGTTTAGGTTTTGAGTTTAGGTATAGGTTTAGGGTTTTAGGTAACGTGACAAAGACCATACGCTAATCAAAGTGTAGGCTATCGTTCTTGTCACTTGACCCATTCAATGAATTGGGTTAGCCTAATGGCAAAATAATTTCAGCAGTGCTTTGCCACTAATGGAAAGATAGACACTCCTATTAAATTTTGGAAATGCCAAAAAGTTGTGAGTATTTTGCCTCATGAGGCTAAAGCACGACTGGAATCGTTTTGCCGTCAACCAATCACATCTGGCTAAAGGCAAAGTAACTGCAGCAATGTTTTTGCCTCATGAGGCAAAATAAAAGTAGGCTACATGGGCGGATCAGGACTAAATCGGACTGAAAATGTTCTAAAATTTTGCGGAGCAGGACTGGACCGGATTCATTTTTTCGAATCAGGATTAGACTCGCGCTGAAAAATTTTACAGCCCACTCATCACTGGCGACTCACGCTTAGTATACGTTAGGGGGCGTAATACCTCCTATTCTCCAGGAGCTGGTAACCTATGACGCCACTGTTCGTGTGCTAAAGCAAAATGAAGCAAAGCTCAAACGCACTGGGTTTCAGAGATGATCACGGAGCCGGAGTGGCGGAGTCGACTCCGGCCCGAGTTTGCATTTTAGGCCGGAGAAGGAGCAGGAGCCGGAGTCAATATTTTTGGTTTGAGCAGGAGCCGGAGTTTGCATTGAGGTCTGTGCAAGATCCAATCAAAATTTTTAGGAAATCTTTTGAAATTTTTGCAATAATGCTTGCCATTGTCAAACAGAATGGAATTAATTGAGAAGTGTTTTCTAACTAGCGTCAACCAGAGATGATCGGATAGTGGATTTTTACTATCCGATCCTATCCTCTTTTTGAAAAATGATATCCGTATCCGATCCGAATCCTGTTTTGGTTAAAATCATATTATCCGCATCAGAAAACTATCCGATAGTGTATTATGATGCACAACATACAGTTTTGTGTAGTGTCTATTTTGCCTTGTGAGGCAAAATACCTGCTATTTTGCCATTAGCTGAACACAATTGGCTGCAGTGGCCATATGACAAACTTGGAACTCATGTCCTATTTAGTTGACTGTGACATCTGTAACAGCTCAGTCCCACATGCCTGGACAAGTGTTGTAATGGTTTCAAGGCAAGAAGTTATCGGATAACACTAATTGGAGGGCCGGCGGGCTGGGCGGGCTGGAGGGCCGTGTTTCCAAATGAAAAACGTGAACTTTCGGCAGGCTGCACAGAATACAAAAGGGTGGGCTGGCAGGCTGCACAAAACAGCGGTCCGGTCAGCTGCAGAAAAGGGCGGGGCGGGCTGCAGAAAAGGGCAGCCCTCCAGCCCGCCCTTTCCCGCAGCCCAGCTTACTGTGCAGCCCCCAGCCCGCCTTAATGTGCAGCCCACTGGCTCGTCCTGTAGTGCAGCCTGCCGGCCCTCCCTTCTATGCAGCTTGCCAGCCCGCGGAAAATTCATGTTTTTCATTTGGCAACAGGGCCCTCCAGCCCGCCCGGCCCGCCGATCGTCCGTTTAGTGTTATCCCAGTTATCAGCTTCTTGTCTGCATCTAAGTGAACTACAGGCTAAACCCTAACTCTAAACACTGAACCACTAAACCTAAAACTTGACCCTAAACCTTGACCATAAGCACTGATCCTAAACCCTAACCATAAACTCTTAAACCTCAACCAATTTTCTCTGCGTACTGTACTTGGTACATGACCACTTCAATCAATTGTGTTCAAATGAAGGCAAAAGTTCCAGCACAGGTTGTGCCTCATGAAGCAGAATAGACACTACCTGAATGCGTTGTGCCACTGTTACGGTCGGAAAGCCCGAACGGCAAGTGCGGAAAGCTTCACACTGTGGCAGCAAGCATCAATGAAGATCACGAGTTCACTCTTGTCACCATTAGCAAGTACTATGAAATGTTCACTAGCGTCACAAGCATTATTAGAGGTCACTCACCAAGATCACTCCATCGGGATCACTCTATTATTGCTTGTTCGCGCCACATACATATGGCCCGATGGGTGTAATTCTCCGCGCACACGCCGTTCATGGTGAAACGCACATTCAACGCAACGCCAACTGAGGTGTTGCAACATGACTTTGGAACTGTCATGCTTATGAACAGAAAGTTTGACTTATCTTGCAAGCTTGACATATTGCGTAGCCGATGTACTTTTCCAAGTCAATTGCATTAAAAAGCAAGCTGAAGTTTGCCACATAGCCCCGTCGCCACAGGGCGGGCTTTGGTGGGCTTAACCCCTCCGAAACAAAGCTCCAAGTCCCCCCAATTGAAATATGATGCACTACAAAACAGTGATGTTTGTTCAAATTTCAGAATGTCAAGCCCCACTGCACAAATGTAAAGCCCCCTACTGAAGACTTTCTGGTGACGGTTCCGTTGGCACACCAAGCTTTTCATTAGCCAAGCTTTTCATTAGGTAACAGTGGTTAGATTTTAGCACCGTCCATGAGTTCACATTCATAATTTCATTTATTAATCCTACCCATTGTTGCACTTGAAGTTATTTAACCAAACTTACCTGTTACTACATCGCAATGTTGGTCTACAAACCAAAACAACAATCAAAACAATAGATCGGCTTGAAATATGTCATTTATATTGAAATGACTGACTAAAAATTCAGTCTAGCAAGTCAATCTCACAAAACAACAATTTTGCATATCATGTTTAAGAAAGAAAAAAGCTATCTATCTGGTCTGGTATCTTCCAACAACCGGTCAATGCAGGGTCACGTAGAAGAGGCGTGATGATTGCAAAACCTGGTGTAGACTACAGACCACATTAAAAGAGCTAGGATGCTAGCTAGTCTAGACTAGATCGTAGTAGGCCTACACCAGTGGTTCCCAACTGGTGGGCCACAGGCGGTTTTTAGGTGGGCCATGGTGCCATTTCGCATAATTCAAATTCATTGAGTGGTGGTATGAAGCACCTCTGGTGAAACTGAAATAATGCTGCCGACGGAATGTCGTTCATTAAGCAGGTTTTCTGTTAAAGTTTCCATCTCTCTGTGTGTTTTCAATTGCCAAACATATTAGGCTAGATTTAAAATGTATGATAGTAAGCTCAGATGTACGCATCGAAAAGTAGGTAACAATTAAAATCAATTCTCTGCGATCAAGGAAAAAGCGGAATAGTGTCCAGTCTCGAAAATAGCCATTTTATTTGCCGCTTGGCATATCTTGCTGACATATTTCAACAACTCAATAAAGTTAATCTAGAACTACAAGTACAAGGAAGGACAGTCTTTGATTTTACTGACACCCTCAGCGCATTCGTGGAAGAACTTGACAATTGGATGCAAAAAGAGCAAACGGGAAATTTTTCTTGTTCGAGATGGTTCCGCGGCAGCTGGTGATGAAGGGAATGTTGATGCAGCATCGGAATTTGTTCAGGACCTTGGAGGGCTTCGTGAGGAATTTGTGCTGTACATCACAGAAATCATCAAAGCAACTTGGATTTGGTGAAAAATATTTATGTTGTTCCAGTCAAGAATGTTGCAGTATGCAAGCAAAATGATTAACCTTCAAAACGATTCTGGGGCCAAATACGTTCTCAAAACTAATACAATTTGCGATTTTTGGCTAAAAGTGTCTGATATTTACGCAAATGTTGGAAAAAAAGCTCTCAAAAAGCTATTTCTCTTCCCCAGCACATATTTGTGCGAATGTGGATTCTCTACCTTTCTGCACGTGGAAACAGAAAATCGAAACCGACTCAATTTTACTCTAGAAGATGATCTTAGATGCGCTCTTTCCACAATGCGGCCAAGAATTTACAATCTGGTCGAAAACGTCACACAAGAGCAAAAATCACACTGAACTTTATCTCGCAGTCTGCTTAGTGTTGCTGATGCTAAAATTAAATAATTTCGATGTATTATCGTAAAGCCCATATTTTGTTTGCTCATATTTGTACTTAAGTGAAGACTTAGAGTAGATTTTTCTATTGTTCTGTGATAGTGGGCCACGACGTTCTGCTGAAAGCGACAAGTGGGCCACGGCATAAAAAAGGTTGGGAGCCACTGGCCTACACTAACTAGCCCTAGTCCAGGTGCGCAGAAAACAACGTCCTTAATGTATACTGTATTGAAAAAGCCTATGTTGACACACCAGGAACAGATTCATGCTAACAAATTTGGCGTGTCCAATTAGCAGATTAAGAGTGGGAATGAGATTACACAACCGTACAGAGATTACACCACAGACAGACTCGGAGTCATGGCACAGAAGGCTGAAAAGATGCTTCTGAAAATTATTAGTGAATGATTGTGCAACATTTTCCAAAAGCCTGAATTCTCGAAATATCGATAAAAGCGTTTCGGATATTCGGATCCGTATCCGGTTTCCGTTTGAGAGCAATTTTTTGGATATCCGTATCCGGTTGCAAACTCACTATCCTGCCGGATAGCCAACCGGCAAACCGGATAGTGATCATCTCTGGCGTCAACATCTATCTTAAAAGTGTGACACCGAGTTGGAGTACCAAGCATTTCACCACCACTGATAGTTTCCGAAATTAGTGCGTATGCAAAATTCAATGTGTAAGGGACACTGCTACGCATTTGGGAACTTAGGAATCCATTGCGTAATTATGCAAATGTGGAGCTGATGATGTGGGCAAAAGCACAAAGCACATGACACAAATCAGTGGTCAACAAAACAGACTATAAGAAAGTAGCTTTGTGCCAAAATAACCTACATAGGCCCAGAGGCAGGATATGACATGATGGTGTTGGAAGTAATGTACTGTACATAGTAGGCTACAGTAGACTATTTATTCACATTATGCAGATTTCTAGTCTCGCCACCCCTTGTGCAGTCCAACCTCTGCTCACATTTTGGAGCCCTACTGAACAAACTTGGATTTTGCGCTGACTGATAGTTGCGGTTTTAATTAAAGATAATGACCTACATAGCAGAGATGAGCACGGATCAGGACTGGATCGGACTGGATCAGGACTGAAGCCAATTTTTGGCGGATCAGGACTGGATCGGACTGCAATTATTTTTTAAATTGGCGGAAAGGACTGGTCGGACTCAGAAAATTTTTGTTGTTTTAATGTGATTATTCTGAAAATATAAAAAATTTTAGTTGTTATCCGATTTCACAGGTTTGCTGAATGGTAGTGTATTGTGGCAGTCCACTTCTAAAAGAAGAGAACCACTACATATTTAGGACAATTCCGCAAGAGCACTGGTCCCTAGGAATGTCCACGGCACGCCCAAGTTAACAATTAAGAACTTAGACCTGCCGGTTTCGCTCGACACACTCAGTTTATCACAACAAGATTGTATTCACTCATGGTTTTATTAGTAGAACTTTAAGCACTGCGATGTCTATCACAACAAGGGTTTATAATATACTTCAACATGCATAAGCATTATTACAGGTGACAGGGGTTAATTCGCATTTTATTCTTTCATAGGAGAGAGAGAGCCCGAATTGTTAATAGCATCATAGCCACTAAATCGTAAATCTCTTCTGGTTAATTTGGCCTATTCCAGTTTGGTAAGCCCACTACTGGTTTAGGTGTTGAGACTGGTAAGCCTACGACATCAACTGATGCTGGACCTAGTAATACCATTCTTTATATACACCCAACGTATGACACCACGGTCACGTGACAAATCTCGAGCAGTACACAGTGCTATAGCGACACAAGTGGTCAATCGTAATTTACGAAAATTTCGAATCAGTATTTGATTACAATATTGTTATCGGTTTTCATTATTAATTCTATTTGCAATTTGAAGTTATTTTTCAATGTAATGGTTTTCTATATCATTTTTAAGTTACTCTCTCCAAAAGACGACTCACAATAAGGTGCAAAGTACAAATACACAATAAATCAATTAGATACGCATGACAATGTTCTGAAACGTTAATGTCTTTGGTCGTTGTTTCGTGTTCAGCTTCGTTTGGCTTGGCGTAAATCCATCGGTAAACTTCTAAGTTACTTTCTTAAGTAATCGAAGTCTTCTTTCGTTGTTGTTTCAGGGTTACAAGACGTTTCATGTTGAGGAGCCAAGACGAACTCAACAGTAGATTTGCCATCAAATGCAAAACTCTACTGGGACTATTTTGCAATTCGAACTGTATCCACCTTTGTTCACTTATAACGTTGAGGTCTAGTAGCAACGTTAACATAGTTGAGTGGTTAGTGTCAATGCCTGCTGTGCGATTGTTCGTTGGTTCTGTTCTCATCATTTCCTTCGGCTTAGATTGTAGAGGTTACACCTTTGATAGGAATGCTTTTAATGTACTTTTTCAAATAGCTTAGGGTTTACGTTTAGGGTGTATGTTTAAGTTTTGGTTTAGGTTTTACCTTTAGGGTTTAGGTTTACAGATTAGGTTTCGGGTTTAGGTTCAACTTTTAGGTTTATATATTTGGGTTGATGTTTGAATTTTGGGTTTAGGTTTTAAGTTTTGGATTTAGGTTTTGGGTTTACGTTTTGGGTTTACGTTTTGGGTATAGGTTTTGGATTTAGGTTTTGTGTTTAGGTTTTGGATTCAGGTCTTGGATTTAGGTTTTGGCTTTATGTTTTGGCTTTACGTTTTGGCTTTACGTTTTGGGCTTATGTTTTGGGTTTATGTTTTGAGTTTTAGGTCATATGTAACAAAAAAACTTATGCTAATCCAAGTGTATCGTCCTTGTCACTTGACCAATTAAAGCAATCGGATTCTCCTAATGGCAAAATAACTCCAGCAGTGCATTTCCCTCTGAAGGCTAATAGATACTTCCTTGTTAAATTTTGGAAACGACAAAAGGCTGTGTCTGTTTTGCCTCATGATTCAAAAGCACTGCTGGAACTATTTTACCTTCAACCAATCGTATTTAGCTAAAGGCAAAAAAAATACCAAATTTATGCGTAATGTTCATATTATTAATTTCTTTGTAGGATTTGCTTGCATAGGCTATGCATTTTGACGGCTCAGTTTGGTACAGTCATAGTTCAGAGTTTTGTCTGAACACATGGTTAAAGTACGATTCAATATTTGTGAACAAGTGATCAGCTCCTGACCTTGGATATTTAAAATGAGTCTTTTGTGAAAATTGAAAATTAATGTTCAATTCAAATGATTGTCATCTATGTGGTTAATCATCGAAGCTTGAACTACTTGACTTGTGTTTCAACGGTTACCACTTCATAACCTAAATTACAGCAGAACCTACAGTTTTAAAGATGTATATTTCATTAGCAGCGTCTATTTTGCCTCATGAGGCAAAAAGTGTTCTGAAGTTATGTTGTCAGTAGCTGAACCTGAACACAATTGTTTAAAGTGATAGCATGACAAGTTTGGAATACATGACCTACATAGCTGACCGTAACGTCTAATTTAAGTGTTGGCAAGTTTTATGTGGCTTTTTGTCTGCGTTGCGTAAAGATAGGCTAAGCCATAACTCTAAACCTCAACACGTTGTGTCTCTCTGTATTATGCTTGTCACATGACCACTTCAACCATTTGTGTTCAATCAACGGCAAAATAGCCAGTAGCCACGACATACATTTTGCCTCATGAGGCAAAATAGATACTATCTTTTTGATATGAGTTACTTGGAAGTTTGCAGAGTGTTAACAGGAGTCGGAGGTGAAGTTCCAAAATTTTGTGGAATCGGAGCACGAGTAGGAGTCTTAAAGCGTGGAGCAGGAGCGGAGTCGGAGTCTGAAAAAGGTGACTCCGCTCATCTCTGCTGGGTTTGTCAATGTGATGTTTGCAGAGTTTGTAAAAATGACTCTGACTCGAGTTTTGAGTCAATGATTGCGACTCGAGACGCGTCATTCGGTAAAAAATGACTCGAGTCGACTCACCATCCTTTCAACGTAACCCGAGTCGAGTCACCAAAAATCGTGAATCGAGTGGAGCCATTGACTCGTGTCACGTTATCACTGTCAGTCCAATCCAAGTCCAGTCCAATGCTTTGCTAACCTCTGCACTGCAGTCCGCTCATCTCTGCGTCGCTGCGGTCACTGTTTTTCTACCATCTTGGATCTTGAGTATATTTCCCTGTTCAGCCGCTAGGGTGTGTCTTTCGTATACGACTTTTGTTTGTTGTTCAGTGATGAGCACTGTACGCTGGTGTAGTTGGTTGTGCGGTATTGATTTATTGTTTCATATGACTAAGATGATGAGCAGAAACTATGCAAAAAGTCATCATGTTAAAAAGTAGCCAATTGCCCGTGGAAATGGGAGTAAAATCCGGTTACCATACACGTCGATCACCTTTTAGGAGGATATAATAGAAGCTAGCCTAGGTCGCTGAACACTACAGAGTACAATGAGTGTAGAGTGTAACAGACTACAGTGGTGCCACTCCTCTGCAACCACTGTAACAGTGGTGCCACTCCTCTGTAACCACTGTAACAGTGGTGCCACTCTAGTGTTTTTCCACTGCAGTAGATCTAGTGTTTTTGCATGTCAACTAGTGTTCTAGTGGTTTTTCGTAGCTATAAGCTATCTAGTGTTTTTTATGAGTGAGTTGAAAATGAATGTAATTAATTATACAATTTTGTTTAGCCTAATTCAAATTGTACTATAATTGAAACTGTTTGATTTTGTGCAATTGTTATTTGCTACAAAGTTAAAGTAGAAATTCTACCTAATTACATCTCAAATTACACAAGAGCATAGCCTATAGGCTAATCTGTTTTGAGTGAAACCGCTACGAACTAACGAAGTTACTAGGTTCTTTAAATTGTTGTAGCCATGTTGAAAGTCATGAAACAAAAGTGCCCTTTTCCCCATTGATTGGGGCTGGCCCAAGTTTTGCATTTCAGAGGAATTTCTCAAAAGGTGCCTTGTAAAAGGCGGAGCTCCGTAAGTAGTGGAACGTGGTTGCGGAGGTTTGATGATGTAACTGGAGTGGAAAAAAGTTGCGTGGCAAAAGGAATAAATGGAAAAAAAGCAAAGGGAAAATATTTTATTATTGCAAATTAATATGCGCTTCCCCCAAACATCTAATGCATGGATGTTTGCGATGTTTCTTAAAAATTTTATACATTCACAACTGTTGAAACCTATTTTTTTATCCTCGAACCGTTGTGAAACTCAGGGATTACCAAAAATTATTAAACTTCAGAATAGACTTCTTTTAGTTTTACCTTAGTATAATATTAATATCACCTTTTGCAGTACAATTATTTTTACTACTGTTTAGTTCACATTGCTCAACGCAAAATTAGTTTAAGCGAATCCGGTTACGTCATCAAACTTCCGCAACCAAGCTCCGCTGGTTCCGGAGCTCTGCCTTTTCCAGGGCACCTTCTCAAAAGCAATAGCCTGGATGTGTGGTTTGTCTTTTTATCCTCTGTGGTAATTTTACCATGAGTGAATGTGTTGCACTTCAAGTCATATTGAAAGATTTTGAGTCATGCAAGAATATTCGTTTGCAATTGCATGTATGTGTTTGTGTGTTCTATGGACCATCTGGTGTGAGTAGGCCCGTCGCTAGGCTTTCGCAACAGGAGAGGCCAAAAGCCACAAGGGGGGCCACATTTTTTAAATACAATATTAGATGTATGTAGAAACTGGGGGGCCAAACATGAAATGGGGCACACACATTTTAAAATGTGGGGGGCGAACACCACTGGTCCCCTGCTATCAACGACCCTGGGTGTTAGACAAATAAATAAATATATCATGTTCATCAAACACCCCCTTGTACTTGTTCTTAACACTTTTCGAGCTGGCTGGTTTTGGCGATTTTCGCAAAAAAAAATGCAGTTTTCGGTTGCCTTACCAACGCCCTAGCTTCTCCGCCGATTGCGCTAGAGAGCTGTTCAACGGCTCAAACGGATCGGCTAGTCTAGTAGATTGCACTCGAAAAAAAATTTTTTGCTTGGGGTGTGTAGGTTTTTTGTGAGTGACGTCATAAGTAGAGGACTTTTTAGGCCACCTTGGCCCACTTTGCTTGGCCCTGGGCACCAACCGTTAGGTGGTAGTATTTCGCTGAAGTTTTTACTGGAAACTAGGCTACAATCCGAGTCTTTTGATACTTTGGATGACCTGCTGGGGTTTCGGGTTCAAAAGTTGTGATGT
>Ga0210059_1001271_pt1 | contig 37414 bp, 28 predicted proteins | sample Ectturendosymbi2_FD_188042 | JGI IMG/M metagenome (GOLD analysis project Ga0210059, IMG submission 188042) | Ecteinascidia turbinata endosymbiont from Florida, USA - Sample 2 (SPAdes) (version 2) | ecosystem: Host-associated > Tunicates > Ascidians > Unclassified | place: Key West, Florida... | reverse complement strand
CAATAAACGAAAGGCGCTCTACCGATAAGCAAGACGGCTCCGGGCAGCTGCAACAATCAATCGATCGAACTACAAGCAACGACCATGCACGTACGAACAGCAACCATCACACACTGCATTGTTTTAAATTTCAATGTTTGAACTAGACACGAAGTCCATAGAGCACAAGCACATACTGTCTCCACAACGCAGATTGATAACAACAGACACAGACGGTTTTGTGATGGCGTTGGGTTAGGACCACAAGATTACAGACACTTTCTGTAATCACAGTTGTTCGCTAAATCGTAACACTTGGTACAACACTACATCCAGAGTAGTGTACTCCAAGAGCAGGGTTAAGAAATTTGCATTTTTGAAGATTCTGAAATTTGGTTGTTTTCGCACTGGGATTTTATAGATTTTGAAATGTTTTTCAACGCACTGGGCTTTTTTCAAATCGAAACAACAGACAAAATTTGGCGTTTTTCTGTCGGAAAAGCTTTGCCCAGAAAATGCATATCAGCCGCATATTGAGATTCATTACAAATCTTTGCTCTTCTGACGAGGGTCTGTAACCATCAAGGCTACGAACTTCCACCCGCCCGTGAATATTTTGCTTCCAAATTCCTGTCTGAAACTTAACTCAATTTTATACAAAAGCCAAAACAGGGACGCCAATGAAGGCAGTGAGCACTGTGCAGAAATTGAGGGAATAGATGTAAAGCCGGGGTCTGCAAATTCTTTTGGCTGTCGAACCCTTGGTAAAATCCCCGATACCGCACCGAGCCCCGAACGAATTGAACTTCTAAGATCCCACTATCTCACAAATACGGGGGCATTTGGATTAACAACAACTACTGATATTACATCTACCTAACTGTGATTGAAAGGCAATGAGCAAGAAAACAGTATTATTAATACAAGCACAAAAGGAAAATGGCAAACTTTTCATTGCAATTTGAGATCCATCAATAGGAAGGGTGTTTCCTGTGAGAAACAGCAAGAGCATTTTTATCTAGTTGGAAATTGGTGTGTTTAGTAGCAAGTTACCACGCTCTTCCGAGCTCAGTCGGTTCTTCTGCTTTAGGAATGCATTTGCCTGACCAACACCAGATTCAAGCATGTAGGAAATTGGGAAAGCAAGTAAAGACGGCTCAACAGCTGCACAAAATTTCGGGTATTTGATAGCGGAATTTACATGGCACTGTCATGCAGGTTTTTACGTTTAAACAGTGATTGAGCTTCGAGATCCACACGCATATCAGTGAGTTCAAGTGAGTTCATCTTGCAACTGTGAATTAATGTCTGCATTTTGCACATTAAAGTCAAATAGCGTAACAATCCAATCCGACGCACGCATCCTCTGTAGGTCCTTAAAGAGTACCTTAAAGTCTTCACTTAAATTTTTAAGGTGCTTTGCATATATCTCCAAATCACTGTCAACAATGCTTCCATCTTTTTCCAATTCAAGGAAGTTGGAGACATATAATATTTCAAATAATTGCGTTCCCATTTTCAATAGACTTAACTTGGTTTGAAATCCCGTTAGAATTGTTCGAGCTTGAATAACAGCCATTTCGTTCATGCCGCGTTGTGTGGGCTATGCTCCCCAAACAAAGCTCCAAGCCCTCCTCAAATTGAAACATGAAACACTATGAATCAGTGGAGTTTTTGTCAATTTTTGAATGTCAAGCCCCCCCACACAAACGTAAAGCCCCTCCCCCAGTAGAAACGCAAATCCCCCCTATTAAAAACTTTCTGGCGACGGTTCTGATTGTGTCAAGTCTGGTTTGCCAAACTTATGATTGAATGAGATTTGGTCGTAACAGCACGGGACCCACAAATAACTGGTGTCCCATCAGAAAAAGTTGGATGTGTTTTTCTGTTTAGGTTGTAGAGAGTGAGATGTGCTATGCTTTTCTCATGCATTGCCTGTACTAGGTAATCTAGTGTAAAAGTTTTTTTTTCATTAAAAAAGTTATGAAAAACAATGCCCCCACCAGCAGAAAGCTGGGGAATGAATAAGACAAATGGACATTTTCACCCGAACCTGCCGTGTAGGCCTCGCCTACAGATTTAGTATAAAGTGAATTATGTGTTGTGTTTGTTATCTACTTTGACAAAGAAACGTTCAATTCCTAATAGTAATAACTAAATTTTGTAATTACACCATCATGGGCGTAGCCAAGGGGGAACTGAGGCCATGGTCACCATATCTCATTTTCATACCTTGCCGCCAACCATTTTGCCAACTTGCAGAAAGGTCTTACTCAGGGGCGGATTAAGGTTGTATGAGGCCCCTGGCTGAAACTTAGAAAGGGGCCCCTTTCTATATACTGCAAATATGAAAAACTGAATGAACGAATTGAAGTACTTGTATTATTGAAACAAATATAGCTTGAGGAAAAAACGAATCATTAACTGGTATCAATCACAATATGAACGAAACTCATGGATTTAGCAAGCAATATAATGTATGTATAAATGAAATAGTAAGCATTCATCTTAGAGTGGTGTTTGGTTACGTTACGTGGATTTTTTGCTAGCGTTTTTAAAAGCAAAGTCGCTGATCAAATCACTGAAGGTTAGTGACCAATGGTGTGCAAAGGTCTGGTGATGTGCCGGGCTAGTGCTTGATTGAATGCCCCCTACCAAATTCTGGTATTGAGCATCAGCGTATGGTGGTCATTGTTACTGGATATACCCTGTTTGCAACGTCATATTTGCGTTTGCAAACCAACGTTCAAGTTTGTTGGTGCAATCTGCATATTATTCAACACGCACTAGTAGTTGTTGTACAACGTGTCACTGGAATGAACATAAATTACAGCATATCAGCGCTTCAAGTTAAGAGACCGGAGAAAATCACAGCAATCAATGCTACCACGGAGCAATTTATGCAGTAACTGCAAAAATATCCGGCAGCGCGTTAAAAGATGGGAGTAGAACCAGTGGCGTACGCAGAAATTTCCGAGGGGAGGGCCAAAGCATAGGTGTCGCCAGGGGGGCCAAAGGGGTCATGCCCCCAAAAAAAATTTTTAGAAAATAAAGTCATTTTGTGCTTTGAGAGGCGTTTTTCTAAACAAAATGGTGTTATTCGCCTAAAATGAAACATTTTGGTATACACTGCCGAATACTGACAGTATACACTGCCGAATACTGTTTATACATTTCTTATTTTTAGGGTCTGAGGGGAGGGCCATGGCACAGTGGCCACCCCCTCCGTACGCTAGTGAGTAGAACCTAATGCTACGTCAGCACAGTTCACACCTGCAAAGCTGCAAGACTGCGCGAATGTCTCGTCGAATAGGAGTTGAGCATAAATGAGCAAAACAGGTATGCAGTTGGGATGGCGGACACCCAGGGATGACGGTTTGAAACTTGCTAAACTACACAAGAATTTAGAATGCGCATAAAGTACGCAAGAAAATTTTCAGTTTTTATTATGTGACTGTCACCATATATGTACAACTATTTGGGGGACAGAACAGATACTGGCTTGTTTGAACCGTAATGATTAATCCTCCTAAACTGCCAATTAATGACGAAGCTCGAAATGATGCACACATTGCAAGCACAGGTGTGCAGCTCCATCAGCGCACACCCAGGATTGCCACATCAAAAAACGAAACTGGAAACTAGAGATGCATCAAGAAGACAGATAAATCAAGCAAGTTGAAACAGAACAATTTTGAAATTTTTCTCTGAAAATCAATTAAACGTCCATATATATCTTCCAAGCCTTTTTTGCGATTTTCCCTTGATCGCACGATCTGGAACAAGTCACGTCACTGTCAGCTTGATTGGGTGTGTGATCGCACGATCTGGAACAAGTCACGTCACTGTCAGTTTGATAGAGTATAAGTCCCTGGTATTGAAGAATGTGAGATTTACTGGCATTTGGCAATAATAGCAAAACCACCGCAGTGACCATACATCAAGCGAATCAGTCGCAATAATTTATTTGCACAAGGAAGCTAGTTTCGTGTTCGACACATCTTCAGTCCTTATTCAAATAGAATCTGGCATTTGAATACGTAAAAACTAGTGTTGGCAAAAAACAAGTTCTGAAAAATTAAACCTATGCACCATGTGTTAGCAGCTATACAAGAGGAAAAATGTCCAGTTACAGCCTTTTACGTTTTGTAATTTCATTCTTTTGATCACCCTCTGCCTCGGATGCCTAAGGACGTCGCCCTGTTCGCCCTTCTCTCTGCACGCCACTGTTAGTGTCTCTACAATATCATTTTCAATGCTCATCAGAATGATAAAACTGAGCCGCTGTTGACCCATGCAACTTCGAACGTCGTATTTTATTCTTTTTAGTTTTGAAAAAGATCACTCCCCACTGCAGTTTGATATTGCTATGGACAGATAAATGCGAACTGCCATGTGAACGTTTGAGAAGCTAATACATGAAACCTTTAGAAATGCAAGTGTGATTAAATCCACTAACGCGACCACCCCAGCGCTGCTAACACGACCAATTCAGTGCCGTCCAGTAGGTGGTCGTGCAGCGTGCTAGCGGGGTTCCACTGCATATATACTGTACATCTAAATGACATTTTTTGGGTAAATGAAAAATTTTTTTAATCATTTCAGAAAAATGAGCTTTCCATCAGATTCCAGACCAAAATACACTAACTTAACCGTAAAGCTAACCTAACCACAATTTAACCTAACCTTACCTCTCACAAAAGCTCACTTTGATATGTCCTAAATTTCTATGGTAAAAATATATTTGTACTTATTGTAATTTAGTATTTCTTTCTTTCTGTTCACAATCAAGGACAAAGCAGTAAAACTATTACTAAGAACAAGATCATGCACTCACTTATCGATAACTGTTGTGAAACTCATTTTCACTTGTTATTTATAGTTTTACGTTCATTCATAAGACATAACACTACTGAACTGTTTTTTTATTTTTGTATGGCACTTAGAATATAAAATGGCACTCAACAAAATAACTAAAAGCACGTCTTACGACGTACTAAAATCGAATGATTCAGTGAGTTTAGGTGAGCAAGCTTAGAGTTACTTGAACGAAATGCAAACAGAACTAAGTGCTTGATACGGTGTAATTCTTGTTATGAGTTAACGTTTTAAGCATCTTGATATCTGCCAACTTTCTGTTCATCACTGCGTTTATTCTGTTTCAAGTCAGTCATCAAGAATAGTGCCAAATAATGTCGATTCACATAAAAGTAAAATGTATTAAAATGTCCAAACTTGCATCTTGGAAGTAAATAGTACCAGAATTGGTATTGAAGTACTACCTCTGGTAGTCCTGCCTTTTAACACCATGATTTATTATCCTTAGCTAAAATCTATCTACTTCACCATTGTTAAGAGACCTGACACCACCTAACAAGTTCCCAACTTCCTTCAGAGCTGTCTGCAGGACCGATATGCGCATCCGAAACGGAAATAAGACAAGCGGGTTGAACACCTTACCTTTCTAGACCTTAGAGTACTAGCTTGCTAGTGAGTGTCGGCCAGACCGCATGCGAAAGAATCAACTACTTTTACGTCAACGAAGTATCGTCAACGAGTGAGCACGGAGCGCCTGCTTATTAATCCTGATTGGCGATGATATCTTTTACAGTGTACTGTATTGTGTATTGTTCACACATTACTCTTTTTTACCGACTTAGAAATTGGGGGCCCCTGGCTGTAGCCCAGTCACTACCCCCCTTAATCCGCCACTGGTCTTACTACGGTTGAGTGAACATGGTGACGTCCTCATCGAAACGCAAACAGTGTGTTTGTCTACTTACCTGTCATTTTGGCTCCTTTCGGAACAGTGTTTGGCTACTTCTGGTTAAAACAATCTGACAACCCTGACCAGCCGCGCCGCGTGACTTTTAAATGTGTGAAGCCGCACCAGCGCCGCGTACCGCGTGGACGTTCATCTAATGATGAATCTTTGCAAAACGAAAAGACTTCGGAAGTTATTGTCTTAGATAAAAACAGTTGTTTTTCTTTGTTTATCCTACAGCTTTTACGTGCGTTTTCGTGATGCCTCTGGGCGAAGATTCGTAGGTAGAATATCACCGTTAGTTTTCCTGCAGGTGGCGTGCTGCAGCCACTGCTCTGATGCACTGGCATGCGAATTGCTAATCCAGAACTCTGAACAGCTAACTGGTTGGCATAGGCATCAAACTAGGAAATGCTTTCAGGTCTGCAAGTTTGAAGGTTTGTTAACTACACATTTTTCTGTATAATGTGAACATTGTATTAGTATACCAGGGTTTTTTTAAGAAAAATGTTAGGTACCCGGTGTGGATCCGATTTCTCTGATACTACGGACCCGATTTTCTCAGATTTTAGGGACCCGATGATAATTATCTCTGATTCTAGGGACCTGATTTTCAATTCTAGGGACCGAATCGAGTCCCTAAAACGCCTTAAAAAAACCCTGAGTATACTATATAATGCTGCTTTGACTGTATGGCAAAACTGCTGACTGTATGTCATCTCTCTATTGACAATTAATGCAAAATTCAGGGTGAATGAGGTTTAAAGTAACACACCGTGACCTTGCCATGCTGACTAGATATGCGATAGTTGGTGAAACATATAGTGCATCACATAAAAACAACGCTCAATTGCAGCAGGTACGGAAAACATAAAGTTTATAAAACTGTATAAAACTTTGACACAATGCAAGCAGCAGGGGATGTATGTTGGTGGAAACAGTGCTTTCAAAGGGATTTTTGCTTGTGTGTCAGTTAGTGCAACAGCAAAAACAAATACCTTGTTTTAATAAATTGTGACAGAAACTGAAAAAGCTTGCTATGACTTTGCACACAGTAGCAAAGAGTAGCATGACAATTTAAAAGAATTAAAAACATTTTGTAGCTTTAGAGGTAGTGTCTGTTTTTCTTCATGAGGCAAATGGTGTAGGCCTGTATATATGGTGCCCGTGCTGGGGCTATCAATTTTCCTATAGTTTAAGACCATTGGTTGATGTTGCCACATGACAAATAGGATGTGCAAAGAGACAACGGGTTAGGGTTTAGGAATATTGTATAAGGATTTGGAGGTTCAGGTCAGGTTTCAGGGATAGAGTTTATGGATAGTTTAGCTTACATTTCATGCAATACAGACAAGAAGGTGCTAACAATTTGCCTAAAGACATGGCAAAAGTCGTCCATTGGGTTCTGACGTCACAGAAAACTAAGCAGGTCACATGTTTCGAACTTGTCATGAAACGTGACCACTTCAACTGATCAAGTTCGGCTAAAGGCAAAATAGCTCTAGCAGTGCTGTTAATGATGTAAAACAGACACTGTGCGGCAAAATAGACACTGCCAAATTTATTGGCAAATCTTACATCCAGAGAAAAATGTTATGAGAAGCACAGTGCTTCAGGTGAGGGGGCGCAAATCGCCATTGCTGTTAGGGGGTAAAACTTTGGGATTGCGGTGCAGCGAGGACGCAGCCAGAGTAATGTACAACAAATACGGACGCGGTGCGGACAGCAGACAGAACCTGCTGATGCGGTGCGGACAGCGGGCACAAATTTTCTGTCCGCGCCATCTCTAGTGGGAACCTTGTTCTCCCAACAAGAATGGAATGGAAAATTGATAAACGAAGATATGAACAATTTAATAGACCATACGTATGAAGCAAATAATATGAACAGGGACAAAGCTAAAACGATATGAAAAGTCGAGGCATCGAAGAGACAAGACAAAGGACGGGTTATATACAAAAAAGACCTTAAGGAAGCACAAAGGCCACACAGTCAGCAAGCAATGCAAGTCAGCACGAACGTGCTGAATTGCAAGATTGCGAAAGACATGAATGTAAATGAACCGACAGAGCCGAAGAAGGTTCCCGAATGGCTCTTGCGAAATGAGTAAAGCAACTCCGTACCAGGCTTTCACATGACGATCACAACGTCGAGAACAAGCGAAAGAGAAGCACGAAGTAGATCGTTCTAGAAAATATCATAGTAAGACGTCAAATTACGCACGGGCTGTCGTCAGCAGAACTTAGCTGAAGGCTATATACGGTTATCCAACTTGCAACGAGACACTCAGTCAGGGACGCCGGAACGTCAGTAGGGCAGGGGGGCAGAAAAAAAGTTGAGGACCATGCAAACTTATGAAAAACAAAAAAATCGTTACCAATGATCAGGCCCGTGACTAGGGGGGGCGTAGGGGCTTAGCTCCCCTGAAAAAAAAATTTCTCTCTTTTTCCTTGCCATCTCTAGTTTTTCCCAAAATTTTTCCCTGAAAAATAGGTTAGACATAGTAAAAAAATTGGGCCCCTCTCAGTAAACTCTTCTCCTCCCCTGGTTTCTCAATCTGGCTAGGTCGTGGCAATTATGCTCAGGGGTGTAACGATGGGGAGGAAGGGGGGCATAATTCCCCGGGCGCCGAATCATTGCGTGGGGCGCCAAATGTCTGCTGGGTCGCCGAAAAGTCCCAACAGTTTCACACGTACTTTCTGCAACACCCTGCATTTCCTCCCGAAAGACCTCAGGTGCAAACATGGGGGCGCCAAACTTGCTTCTTGCCCCGGGCGCAGTCTAACCTCGTTACGCCCCTGAATGAGCTTGCTACAGTTCAACAATACTGTTGACTTCAAAAATAATAAAACAAACTATAGACAACTTGTTTCAATTCGATCATGTTAAATCATATAATTACCTATGAAAAGACACCTTTGCCCCGGTTGTCCCTCGTTTGAAAAGCCAGGGATTTAATGCCACTGCTCTTCAACGTCCTTGCTTGCCGCTATCAGCATTCACTGCCTCGCTACATTACCTGCCAAGAGTCACATGCGACAAAACGCCTAATATCGTAACTTGAAGTGAACATTTGAAGATTTGTTGCCATGTTATTATTACACGCTAGACTACAGTAAAACAATCCGCTCGCAAGTTTGGCAACGTGCCCCTGCAGGCAGTAGCGTAGCCAGCCCAAAAATTTGGGGGGCTAAAAAATTTGGTCGGGGACAAGATGTTTGATTTTAGGCGAATAACACTATTTTGTTTGTGGTACCGCCTCACAAAGCACAAATGATTATATGTTCTAAACATTTTGGGGGGACATGGCCCCTATGTCCCCCCTGACTACGCCTATGTCTGCAGGCAAAGGAGCTGACATGAGTGAACTGCAAGCTCAGCACTGCATGACACCAGAACAGTGAACCTGGCTCTTGTACCGTGTCAGTGTCGTTCCGGCAAATAAACCGTTATTGCAAGAAATAAATCAATTAATCGAAATTGAGCTGCTGAAGCCAAATTTTCTAGAAAGTTTTAGTTCTTAGTCCCAATTTCCAGTAAGGGGCAAATGCCCGTTTTGACCCCGGGGCAGATCCAACCCCGGGGGTCGGGGTATAAGGTTAAAGGGCGATTTCAGTAATATTTGTTAGTCAAGTCTCATTACGGGTTATCTGCTTTAGGAGAGATGAAGTATTTTACCCAGCTTCAAATTCATACTTCATGTCCATCGACAAGCCAACTATTATTCTGAAACGTTCTTTTGGAAATTCTCTGAGCGAATTCTGTTTAACACATTAAGACATTTGCAATCATTTGTGATTGCTTTTATTGAGCAAGTTCAGAATGTTGAGAAGTCAAAAGCATCATTTGTTGAGGTTGTATCGTGTTTCGCCACTGTGAAGGCAATGATTCAAGAGCGACAATCAGATGTACATATCAAGCCAAGTTAAATCAACGCTAAGAAAATTCAGCGAAGGCAAGGATCATGACTACGATTCATTCATGTCAGATGTATTTGTATTGTACAAGACTTGTGTTTCACATCTGGCTAAATGGACCACTTTACGGTATTTGCTGAATTTAAATGCTTTGACTAGATTCCTCCGTTTGCAAACAACTAATTGGGAACATGATGGACCATGTGAGTAGTATCTGCTTGATAGAAACGTTTGTATTGATAAAGTTGAAGTAAATTGTTTAACCAATACCAAAACTTGTTTGAGTTCGTGCAAAAAGAGCATCAACCAAATGCAATTCATCGTAAAATGATGGAAACTGAAAGATGGGCAAAATATTTTGCAACTTGCAATGCCACCAAACGCTTCAAGAACTGATGAAGATTGCACAGTTTTACTTCAACGTTATGGCTCTTTATGCTAATGTGGCACGATTTTTCCTTGATGCCGCCACAAACCAAAAAAAAGAGAATCCTTTCTGGTTGAACCAGTTTCTAGTCTAAATCTGGTGCGCAATTTAAAACACCTTTCAGGCAAGCAGTTTCATAAAATTGTGAAAGGCAATTCTACATTTTTAGGAAATTCAAGAAACTTGCACAATATTCATGGGCTAGAAAGGTTAAGTGAATAAGGATTTTGTTTTATGTGTTTTGAATGAAACATTGTCTACACTGGACGTTTTACTTCAATGCTTAAAACTAATCAATAGGCCTAATTGTTATTTGACTTGTTAAGTGTAAGTAATACGCTCAAGTAAGTGAAAAGTTTAGAGCTTATCCAAGAGAGAGGAAGAAGTTGCAGCGAAGTCAAGAAATAGTCAAGTTACTATTTTACAGTGTCAGTGAAGTCCAGCGGAGACATTTCAGCGGAACCTTTAGAGGACAGAAAATCGAAGAACATGTTGTTACAGATTGAGATGACGTAACGTTGAGAATAGACCTAGTTTAACCAGTGGTGCAGTAGCAGAAGAACGTCAAGATATCTCATCGAAAATCATGATAGATGAGTTGCCTGACGCTATGCTGGAGGCAAAGATATCGGTCTCTGGTCATCGAATATACCAGAAAAAATGCGGGAATATTGGTTGAAAAATGAAAAGTCAATTTTAAAACATGATGTTCCACAACACAGAAAAGGCACAAACTCGTCACGGAAATGCACCACAAATCTTATTCGGCGCCAGAACCACAATGCCGAAGTCGTTGAAAGAAGCTGGGTTTGTTTTTCTTCTTCACAAACTTGTGTTTGATGTTTCACATGTAGACTGATGTCCGCGGATACGACTAGATGTGCGTATTTCCTTATTAGAAAAGTAATCTGCGACTGGAAGCACGCTGAGGAGCCACGCGCAATCAATGGAACATAAAGATGCCACGATTATGTTTAGTCGCAGATGTAATTAATCACTATGGAGAATTGATACAGAGAGAGCTAATCAGGTCAATCAAGGCCAACAATATTGGAAATCGGTTCTGCAACGGTTCTGTCGTAAAATTTAATGCTGAGCGAGGACTGACATTTAGAGATGATCAAAAAGTTGGATCGCCCAGAAACTTTCTCAAGCAAATTTTCAATAAAAGAAAATACGAAGCTTCTGGTGACCGGTTTTGCAACAGTTTCACAAATCGCTAATCATTGTCAATTAGCATGTTGGATCATAAAATTTTGTTACACTTGAGTTAACAAATGTGACGTCTCAAGACTACGTCGTAAATATCAATGATCCGTGGAAATACTAGTGTCTTCATCGGCCATCCCATACCTAAAGATTCTATATCGGCACATGGGGCCTCCCACCACGTCTGGGCTCCGGGCTCTCCACCACCTAAATCCGGCGCTGCTTAGTTACTTACCTTGTAAGTTCGGATCGTATTTTGAAGGAACGCTTCAGTTAAGTGAATTGGCCATCATTGTTGAAAACAGGGTTACCTGATTTGATTCTTTCGAGCCAAAATGCACCTCGGCTTTTTTATCTTTGAACTTTTTAGCGGTCTTGTTGGACCTTTTTGGGTTTTGTTGTTGCAAAAAATACAATTGATCTAACGAATCGTAGCATGCGCTGCAGTAAACAGACGTTTCAACATAAGCAAATCAAATCTCTTCTCTAGCTTTTGTAACTAGCATCCACAAAGGTGACGCAGTCTAATCTGTCGGTAGATTTTTAACTGAAAATCGATTTCACGCAACTTCACGATGCCCTATCATGAAATCTGCAAGGAATGATTGCGGGTGAAATTCTAAAGAGCTGAAACAAGGGCAGAGCAAGCAAGTGAATGAAAACTAAAATGAATGAATCAAAGCACAAGCTGCGCCAATTAAACACCGGAAAATATGCCGTACTCAAAAACTTGCTTTCACTGAAACTGAAAAACTATCTGACGCCAATTGCAGAGCAACAAAACCACAGCGGTGGAATAATCACACCGCGATGACTCAACACAAAGTGAATTCGCACGCAGAATGGCGGTCTTGAAGTTGGCAGACGTACTCTAAGGCTAGGCAATGGCATAGGAGCACAGTCTGTCGCCCCTGGCCCTACGAGAAAATGCCGCCCCCTGGTGGGGACAGTGGTATGATATTCATGACGTCATCATGCTCAGCCAACCATGGTATAATCTTTTGTTTTTTGAAGACCTTTTTTCAAGAACTTTCGCCAAATTTAGTGTAAATTGTCGACTGTTTAACCTCCCCGAACATCGTGCCTCGGGGCCCAATGCACAGTTGCAGCTGGTAATAGCTGCGAGATGATATCACGATATCAGCAGAGTATTCGAACAACTATTCAACCAACAACTATTATAAACAGAAAACCACCTTAGGTTGGATTGTTTCTAAACTAAAAAATAAGATTATGAGGCTAACAACAACTTTAGAAACATGAACGTAAAAAACAAAGATTTTGTCGCATTTACTCAACAATTAGTATTTTCGAACAAACACAAGATTTGTAGTGGGCGGCAGTTGATATAATAATTGAAGTCACCATCACTCGAATCCCAAGACAGCCAAATTAAAATTTTAGGAATGAATGACAGGAAACCGAAACGCAAACAAAAAAGAAGAAATTACCGAAGGGTAAATGCAACTAGAAAGGAAATCACCGACAATAATCAATCTACATTGAGACAATTTTGACCACAACAACTGTAGTCCTAATCGTTTTGCGAAAAATAAATTAATTTCGCTCTGTGTCAATACACAAGTAACGCAGTGGTCTACGCCAGTCCTAAGCCAAACAAATTCTGCAGCATAAAGACAGCTCGCATATTCAATAAAAGGTTTATCAGAAACGCACTCTGCCAGGCAAAAGCCGGACAGTCACATCAGCACGCATTCAGCCCGAATATGAAAAATATCGCATGAGAAGCACACTCCGCTCTGCCGCCCGAAGTCTCAACCAGCCAATGCTGCATTTTATCAGCATAACGCATAACCGCCGCCTCAATCCTGACGCTAACAAAACTCACTTTCGATGGAAACAATTGCCAAAGCCAATAACCGACTTTCGCCCATAGTAGAGCGCGAATAGGATTTTATCAATTTGAGCTAAGAGAAACTCCTCTCGCAACCGGCAATTCAAACACCAATGATAAGATAAAGTTTAAGACTCAAACATAAATGCAGAATCGAGTCAAGTAGACGCCAATTTACTAACCATTGTAAAACGTCAATCGCAGTAGCACTGCGCTTGAAAGTGATGCCGCTGCGTTGGTATGAGATCTAAAAAATGGTACTTCAATCTTTTCACCAATTGCCTGGATGTTGCATTGGTAAACGCTTGGATCTTGCATTCAGTGGTGGTAGAAAAAATAAAATAAAAAAACACTGTTGAGCTTTAGGTGCTATGCCACCAAAAGCTGCCTGAAGCTTCAGTCAGCTTCTGACCCAAAATCTGCTGGTCGTCCGAAAATGCTGTCTTCCAACGTAATGATTGCAACAAGACTTTCTCCAACAGGCCATGTTCTAGAAAGAAGTGAGGGTGGCAAGCAAAGGAAGTGCGCAGCATGCAAGAAGAAAGTGAGCAAACAGTGCAGAAAGTGTGACATTGGTCTGCGTATGGGCATATGTAATTGATAATTGGGGTAGTCAATTTTGTAAATGCTTGATGAATGCGCTTTGCTGTTTGCTGTTTGCTTGTTCATTGTTGCATTTAAAATTTCGAAAGTGCTGATTGAATTCCACCTCTTATTGAATAATTTTTCGATGTACGTGCCATTTTCATGCAGATCTGTAGCTCGTAAGATGGAAGGAAATTTATAGAAAAAACGTAATAAAAGCGCTACAAATGCCCGTTGTCCTAAAAGATGGACCAAACTTGTGACCCTGTTTTTTCACCCCTAATTTGATACTGAAATTTTTTTTGTCATAACGTTTTATTAAACAACATTTACGAAAGAATTATGCAAAAATAAAGAACAAAATGGCGCTGATGGGCTCGCCCCAGGCCCGTAACCAGCTTGGGCCACCAGGAGGGGCGAAGAGTTTTCTAAGAGGGGCCCAAATTTTTGAACTATGTCCAATAGCTTCAAACTGTGTCCAGCACATTTTTCCAGGGGGGCAAAAATTTTCTAGGGGGATTCTCCTCCGTGCTCCCCGTTGGTTACGGGCCTGGTTCGCCCTAAGATAAATAGCCTTTCAGTCACCTATTTTAAGGTGAATCCACCGGATGAGCGAAAGTATTAAGCAAGAAAGCACCTTCCCTTTCCTATCAACAAAACACAGAACAATAGCTTAACTACTGTTAAGCTTTCTGATCAACTACGGCAACTAGTTGCTCTACTGCTTTCTTAAAAGCCCCGCTGGAACTGTGGTGGCTGGACCTTGACCAACGAACGGTGCTGGAGCTTACTAGAGTTGACCACGGTTGCCAACCTGTTATCACAAAAAAAAGCCAGACCTTGTCCCAAAAAAGCCAGAAAAAGCCAAATAACAATTTTAAGGCATATTCACATAAAACATACATAACCAAACACAAAATAGATGTTAAAACTCTTCAGAAAATCGATATAACACAATTCCAATCTTTAGAAGCATTTTCTAGATTCCGGAAATAGCGGCCACTGTTACGGATTCCGGAAATAGCGGCCACTGTTTTATTTATGGTGCCATGGAACTCTGAACAGTGCCGCGATAAGGCCATTTGTTCATTGTCATTCATTATTATGTGGTTAGTTCCAAGTAATTCGGTGCGCTCACTTCTGGGCGGAACTCGTAGAAAATTTATTTACAGTTTGGCCAATATACTGTTGATCGCATATCAAACAAGTTGCCAATAATCACCGTAGTTTACACATGTCAGGTTTTGGTTCAGCAGGAAAGTTTTATTTTTACAGGATTTGTTGTGTTTTCTATGGCAACCATGCAGTCCACCGTGCTTGCATCACCCCGATGAGCCTTAGGTTTTTTGTCTTATTTCAAACAAGGTGCCTGTAGTTGGTTAAGCTTTGTTCAATTGTGGTGTTTTTGTAGGTAATTATTGCCATCGTATCAAACTTTTACTTTTTCTGTGATAGAGTTAGCATATGCGAGCATAATGCAGCCCCAATCTGTGGGTTATATTTCTTGTCACATTTTGGGGAATACAGTCTTTCTTCCTATTTTGATGCCATTGCCATCATGTCTAAAGGAAAATTTGAGCGGATCGCTTTTTCATTAAGTCGGTTCAGGCAAGTGAGGTAATCTTTTTTCCTTTGTTTGAGCAATTTGGTTAGTGTGATTTGCCATTAATTAACTCTTGTCCTTCTGCTGTGGGTTTTACAAAGTCTCTAGTGGCAAATCCAAAGAAAATAAAATTCCTGAAAAAAAGACTTTTGTGTCATCGATAAACTTCTGGTGATTGCTTTTATTACGTTCAATTGCGGACGTTTGCTTTCATTTCAATTATCATTTTATTTCTACACTGCGTGACAACACCTCGCTTGATTAGTCAGCTGAATAGGTTATCGTTATGCTGCTAAGGAGCAACGAGCACACATTCAGATTTAGCCCGAATGGGAAAGATAATCGTAAAAGCTCTCATCAGGATATTCAGCAATCAATTAGAGACGAGACGTTTTTCTGGAAAGAGCAACAATCGGTCAAGTGAGCTTAGTTAAGTGAGGTCAAGTGTGGGCTTCAGCTTAGTTCAAGGTTGTTCTTGCATGATGCTCTTTAGCCTTGTCCATGTCACCAAACGTTTTCCACGGCGGGCCAGATAACTGAGAGAATGACGAGCACCGGCCGAATAAAAAATTTGTTCAATACTACCAAGATTTTTTTTAAGGAAAATGTTAGGTACCCGGTATGGACCTGCAGGGACCCGATTTCTCTGATTCTAGGGACCCGATTTTCTTTGATTCTAGGGACCCGATTTTTATTTCTAGGGACCCGAATCGAGTCCCTAAAACACCTCAAAAAACCCTGAATACTACTGTTATATGTTGCCAGTTGATTTACTTCTCTTATGTTATTGAACACACCTGGTGGCCTCGCCTTGAAGTGGCGAGGCAACGTAGAAGTGATGACGACGTTTTTTCAAATATTTTGGCAAAATCCAGAAATTTTGAAGTCTCGAGTTTCAGTCTCGGTCTCAGATTTCAAGTCTCGGTCTCGGAATTTTTGATGAAGTCTCGGTCTCGAAGGTGACGGCCTCGACTACCTCACTGCCACCTTGTTCCAAGATAACTCATTAAACCAAACATCATTCGATAAGAAGTTTTGAATACTTGATACAAAAGCGACATGTACAAAATGGCGATGAGAATCATAATTGACATTGATAAAAACCACCAGAAAGGGTACGCACAAATGCAAGAATAATAGAACCCAATAATAAAAAGCAAAAGCTGTGCATACAGTTTTTGTGAAAAAAAACTGAAGGTGTGCCAACTCGCTTACCACTAGTGGTACATGTACCACAGTTTGGGAACCACTGCCTTTTGAACCCCGGTGACAGAGTGAGATCATGACGCGTTGCCTCTAATGTTACTTGTGAAGCTGGTAAATGGTTGGCTGTGCTTGCTATTAGTTGCGCTTCGGGGTGACGCAGAGATCTCGGCGAGCGAACTCTATTTCCACTGCAAGCCGTGGCTTGAAAGGTTAGTTGTAAACCGTATGGGAAATGCTACATGAAGTCAGTGCCTTGCGGATGTACCTATTAGACATTTCCGTTGTGTTGTTTCTCCTATCCAGTTTACATCATCGATTAATCGACGGAAACGTTCTGCCTCATTTTGCCCCACCAGCAATCAGGTTTAGGTTGCAATGCATAGTAATGTTTACTGATGGAACTGAGTCATTCTGCTGATCTAAATATGGTTTCGATCTCTGTATACTTTGTTTCGTAGACATTTCGTACCCATATTCACATGGCAGTTCGGGAATTACTTCAGACACTGTGATTCTTCAAGTTGCATAAAATAAATTCAACCAAATTACCTTTCTATCAGTTTCTGAATTATTTCACAGTAAATAGAATTTGGTTAGACCTGAAAGTTGGACCCTTTTAGAAACGGCGTTGAACCATTTTGTTATTCTTTATCTGGCAACTTTGGTTGAAAGCGACAGTTGACCCTCCATAAAGCTATGGCTTATGGGGGATAGAACAAGAGAGATCGAGGGTACAAGCCACAACTATTTTTCAATGGTAAGTCCGCGATACAAGGGCCCTCTTATGTTATTGCGATTTCAATTTTTCCCAATAAAGTACATCATGTTACAAATTGATCTGATTTCCTTACCTTGTCGATAAGGCAAGCTTTATGTTTAACCTTGTTTTGTCGTTATACCATGCACGCGTCGCTCCGCCTTTCACTGATGGCCTGATGTAAAATGTCTGTGACGAATTAATGAACCGCATGTTTGCAGTAAGTAACTGGGGATGACTCGTGTGCGCAGTAAAACGTTAATATTTTACCTAGTTTCAGATACATATTACTCGCACAAGAGGGTTAGGGTGCTCAGAGTCTAAGCTTTAAGATACAAAGCCTTACCAATCGATATGACAAGAATATGAAGATAATATCTGCAATAAACTCACAGCGATTGTAGGTGCTTTTTCACATTTCAATCTTTTCAGAAATTGTGAAAAAAGGGCATTACAAGTTTTGAATGTTCTCTGACGACGTCACACAACCAATCAACCATGAAGAAGGTAGTACACCTAGGGTGGACTGGACCCCGAACCTCTACCTTAAAGTTCGTTCTGTTGCCTGTATCCATTGTTAGAGTCAGCGCTACCGTTTATTAGCCAGTGACCACTCAAAACCGTTTTCTGGAACTCAACGTAACACTAACACACTCCCCGAAAATGTTGTGTGACGTCGTCAAGCAGTTTTTAACCAGCCCATGAAAACTTTTCTCTGAAAAAGATATTGGCTTGATATTTTTGTTAGTGTAAGTCCGTTTTGTGAACGAAGGTCTTTGCTTTCAAAGAAAAATATTTCCCAAACCATTTGCAACGCGTAAAATGGTTCTTCCCAATTTGCTTTTTTGTATGCGCATGGTTGGTTAAAGGCCATTTCACTTAGCCCGACAAGTGTGCACTACATTTGTTGCCAGGGCAAAAAATTGAAACCACGCATCAAAACGATCCTGATGTTAGGTTATCTTTGGCCTTTGCAAACGCACAACTTTTCCGGCACGGTTTATTTCTTTAGCGCTGTGTGGTGCTGAACTACTAGGGGCAAAAAATTATATAGTGAAAAGAAAACCAAAATGGAATATGTTGGTTGTCCAGAGCACATTACCAAAACAAAGCTATTGCGCAACGCTCTTTTCTCATATATTTGACAATCTGACGTTTCGCACGGTCAACATTTTCTGGGTAACTTTTATCTCAGTGAGATGTAATTGGTGCATATGCCGTTGAATGCGACTTTACGTAGCTCAGAACCACCATTTACTGCCCCAAATCCACAAAAAACTGATGGACCTCCAGTCAAAACCGAACTTTACATGAGTTGCAAGCATGGGTGCGGAACCTTTTTCAAAGTGGGGGGGCACGAGTCCAAGTCAAAAAAACTGTAGAAAAATTTTTTGGTTTGAATTGGGAACTGTGACGTCACAAGCATTGAATTATGACGTCATTAATTTTCAATTTTATGCAATGTTTTATAAGCCCTCAACGCCCTGTATATACAGTACACCCTATCCAGGCGCGTAGCCAGAGGTGGGCAATTGGGGCAATGCCCCCCAACGTTGCACCAAAAATTTTCAGGGTAATCAAGCTTTGATGCGTAAGCCAAATAAATACTTCAGTGCAAATCAACGACACTGCTTACGGAACCTATTACATCAGCTTTAGTCGAACCTGATCAAAGCACTATGTTTTACCAATTGTCCATGATTAATCAAACGTTGTGTACATGAGGGTCGGAAAATGTTATCCAGGGCGGGCAATGTAGTTTTTACAAGTGAAGCGAAGGATTTTTCTAGGGGAGGTCAAAAATGATGAAATTTTCTTTTTCCACTCGAAACTAAGAAAACAACCTTTTTACTAAACCTTTGACAGGAAAATGTCAAATTTTTCCAAGGCCCCCTTCTATGCATCCCCTTTGGACGCTCAACATTGTGTATACAGGCCCATAACCAGCTTGGGACACCAGGGGGCGAAGAGTTTTCTAAGAGGAGGAGAAATGTTTTAAACTATGTCCAATATTTTTAAATATTTTTAACACATTTTTCCAGGGGAGGGAGCGAAAAATTTTCTAGATAGGCGCTTCAGTTACGAGCCTGTGTGCATATAGCATTGTAAATGCAAGAGAATTCATGTCATAGCTGGCATTTACCTAAGGTTTAAGCTCCGTATGCAAGTTGGTGATGATGAATTACAAACTTGTATCTAAGTGCTTGTAATCACTAATCAAAAGTAAAACAAGGAGTAACGCTTCTCGCAGGTGTTTCCGGCGCACCAGCTTGCTGTATGTCACATAATGGTGATGTAAACTTCATTTCAATACCATCGCAAAAATTCCTCTCCGTTAACCCTACCGTGCTACAAATACAGTATTACTTTTGTCTGTAGCATCAGCCGTAACCTTAAATGAACATCCTATATTTTTGTACAATTTTGAAGTAAATAGCGGCAATGCACGTTTTATATGCCTTGCAGCTCAAACTTTGGCTGAGAAGCAATCCAGTGTCAAAGTCTTTTATTATGCAAATAGGTCATAGACCACGGGCCTCAAACTCAAAACAAGGGCCAAACAAGGACTTAAAAAATAAACAGGGCCGCATTATGACTATTCTAGAGTTGCAATATGACGCTGACGCAAAAAGGCTGTACCTGAAACTTACTAGAAACAGCTTTTGTATCTTCTTTCCTGCGAATGATATCGTGAGTTATAGGGAGTTTATCTCTAGCCCTCTCCATGTTCGTTTAAAACAGCTATGTCCGGCCCGCGGCCCAGTCGAAGGTTTTGTGTGGCCCATTTTAAGTTTTAGCTGTAATGATAAAGTATCCTACATACTGTCAACCACTTCTTATTTTGATAACCTTCAATTTGCCATTTTTGATGCAGGCAGTTCTCAGTACCACGTTAACCAGAGGCATAACGAGGGGGGAAAGGGGGGTACAATTCCCCGGGCGCCCTATTACTATGGGGCGCCGAATGACTACAGGGCCGCCGAAAAGTCACAACAATGTCACAAGCACTTTCTTCAATACCCTACATTTACTTCCAAAATATCTCAGGTTCGAACGTGGGGGCGCCAAACTTGCTTCTTGCCCCAGGCGCCATCTAACCTCGTTACGCCCCTGACTTTAACACGTCTGTTACCATTGCAGTTAAGATTCGAATGCATTCAGTACATTAGCTTTAAGCTAAATTTAGTTTGCTAAGATCAAAGTAAGCCATTCAATGTGCGGCCCAGCACACTAATATGCTACTCATTATGCGGCTCTGGTTAAGATAGTGACATAATTTGTTGCTCAGTAAGCCATTTGGCTTGGTCACAGCTGGTTTAAAATTTGACACGCTGGCCGAGCACTTTTAAACACCGGTGCATAAACAAAATAACTTACATGTTAATTACTTCAAAATTCCCAAAAAGTATCGCGGGCTGCACAAAATGCCCTCGCGGGCGACATGTAGCCCGCGTGCTTGAGACCCCAGAATTCATTCTAGATACTTATTTGTAACGATTAAGCATGCATTGTGCCGGTTCAATCACAATCATTTGGAGTGTTAACGTTTTCATCAATGATTTCACATTAACTTGCCGGCGAAAAAAACGGTTTTGTCAAGTAGTCATAGTCTGACCTGTGCATAGTCTTGAAAGTTTTTCAACTTTCATCTGATGATAAACCCTATCCTACAGTATATTTGAAATTATTCAGCTGCAACGGGTAGACTCAGCAGCAAAATCTAACGTAAAGGAAGAAGTTTTTTTGCAAGTGCTGAGGACATTGACACGGCCATCACTTACAGATAGTTTGCAATATCTTTTCTTGATAAAGCGCACGTGACTAAAATGAAACTAAATTGAATTTTTTCCCAGTCGATTGGATTTTGTTATTTAAACGCCCATGGATAAAAAAAGCTTAACAACCGCTTACGCTAAAATGGCTAGAGCAGCGGTTCCCAAACTTTTTTGAGCGTTCCCCAAACCTGAGTTTGGTGAACCCGCCTCAAACAACGACCCAATCCTTAAACAACGTATTAAAAAATAATGATTGTAGGCCTATTGGGGATTTTTGGCAGTAAGTTGCTAAGTTTGTTTTTAATGTCAGCATTCCACTTTTCTCAGTAAGTGCTTATACTACAGACAAAGACAAGCAATGGTAACGTTGAAAATACACAACTCCGGCTTAGATCACCTCCGCATGGCCCGTTTTTTGACACTTCGCCACTGTTATTTCGGTTTCGACCCATACTTTGGGAGCCACTGGGCTAGATCAACCAGCCGACCGTTGTGTCAAGCTGGGGCGACAAGTATTATAACCTTTACTCCAGAGCCGTGGTGAGAATCGATTGTGGCTTCGTTTCCGCAAATACACAACCACTTTCACATTTTGTGTACAGAGTGTGGGTGAAACATACGCAAGTTTGTAACTTTTGCATTTCAGAAGCGTTTAATAAAATAAAATCCAAATATTTTTCAAACGCATAGAGGTATTCTAGCCTTTACGACATCAGCTGCATTGGTCAATCAGTCACTCAAAAATTGGATAAGATCCACGTCTTTTATGCGCGCAAATTTTGTAGACCAACTTCGGTAGTACGTGTCTTAAAGCAAAGTTGCTACTCGGCTTCGATTGAATGTGTGTTGGTGTACATCAGAAGCACGTAAATATAGAAAACGCAATCATAATGACGGTCACAATGACTTCTTGCTCAACTGCACTATAGGCTGCAAAAAGCATACTGCAAATCTTGCTCTTAAACCATCGGTCTTCCACGAACATTTTATAAGCAAATGGTGGCTTTCATCCAAAATAGAAACGTGGAAATTTACTAGAAATAAACTTGAAAAACTTGTCAATTCAATGAAGATTGACTTCTATTTGCCGACTTAAATCTGAACATAATTATTCAGAATAAAAGCGCCAGAAAAATGCACCTTTTGTGGAATATGCTTTAAAAACAAGGGGCATTATATATTTAAATGTTGAGACTTCGTTGTTGTTTGCCCCCCCTATCAAAATTCTGGCTACGTGCCTGACGCTATCTACCTACGCTACACTGACTTGAGCACATAAATGCAACCAGTTGTTCTTAATCTTGCACAAAATTCATTCGCAGCAAATACAGTATGCACAAAGCTAAGGGAACGTCCTCATATTACATCATCAGATAGGGGTGAGGGCTTTGTTGCCAGATTCACTTCAGCTCCTACACCATATGAAGGTCAAAATCACACTTTCAGACAAAATTACACCACTATGAAAACGTATCTGTAAACCACCTGAAATTCAGATGGGCTGTTGCTGGGGTGACTTCAGGTCAACAGCATCACTTGGGCTCATCATGGAACTTATGCTGGTTGATTGCAACCGTTCGAGCTTTGTGTCACTGAAATTTTCATTTACTGTACTTTCATTCTAGCTGGCCTCTTGGTTCAAGAATTCAACACATTATCGTTGCTCTGTGACGTTAGTTACGTAACAGAAAATGAGAAGTTCACATGGTAGCTTCTCCACTGTTGAGTAAAGTACGTCAAATAGCAATGATAACGCCAGTTAGTCCTCTGCTTACTACGCTCGTTCATATTAGCCCGAGCTACTGGACAATTTATTGTTCGTTTGAAATTATTCTCGAAATGGAAACTGTCCACTGGATTGGATCACATATTCAATGTTCTATATCAGGGGTGGGCAAAATTGTTGAGTGGCAGAGTTTTTTGTAGAAAACCAAAAACACCAGCGAGCCGCAGAAAACCAAAAACACCATCAGTTTCTAGTGTCAATACAAATACAGTTCGCTAAAGAAAAGGAAGTTTTACAGAAAATGTTTTACATAAAAAAAGAAAAAAAATAGTGGGGCGGCCTAGGCTCATGCGCCCCCACGGTTCCGCCACCTATGGTCGCAAGGAAATCATTTTCTTTCTGTTTAGACAGACTATAAATAGCAAACATTATTCTAAAAACTGAAAGTATATTTGCCGCCTCGACAAACACACAGCCGATGCCTGAATTATACGCAGCGCTTGTATGTAGTTTAGCGAGGGAGCAATAAGATTTACAAACACTCACTCTTGCATGGGTGCTTGATAACATGGCTCGACTTCTAGAGCAGTGCACAAAGTAAATAACCTACCTGCATCCCAGATTTGGTTTAATAAAAAACTCGTGCGAGCAGGTTTGCTTGTATTAAATATCGGATGAGCACCTCATTTACAACAGAAAATCACAACGAACGCAACTAGATGTTGAAACTATCTGAAATATAACTCATGATGGAGACAAATGTTAGCTGAAAATGGAAGCAAAAACACGAGAATTTGGAATCCAGTTTTAGACGAAATCTCCGTCGGTTTTCTTAATATTCAGTTTTGGGACGCTTTTCGATCCATGCTGCAATCTTCGGACGTTCTGCGACCGTTTCCAAAACGCTCTTGATTTTCGGAAAGTGGTCTGCTACTGGGAAATTTGCAAAAATCGTGAACAAATCACATATGGCAAGAAGTGCGAAATCCAGGAAGGTGGGATCCTGCAACAAATCAGACAGCATTCACAGATTTATTTACATCTGACAGCAGCGGCAACAATTGTTTTTGCTCCACTGGTGATACAGTACTGAGAAACCAAACAACCAGTTTTTCCCAATGCCTGGGTTTAGTCAATGTTTGCTGCAGAGGTTCAATGTTCAAATATTTGAATTAAACTTAAGTGGGAACCTTTCTTGCTGGTTGTTCCCACTCTTAAATTAGCAGAAATATGGAAACTTTTATTTTCCTTAGTAACAATAGTGCAGTGCATGCATTTGTACTTTAATGTTTTGTGCATTCTTGCTGCGTGATTTCAAGAAATATTCTATTTGTGATTCAATGCAACGTGCTTGTTTGTGAAGAGTCTTGAGGCGGCTTCGCGCAGAATTCGGTTGCGGCTTACGGACCGGCTTATGGCCAACGTCAGTCTTCCCACATGCAGCAACAACACCATCGCCGACAACCACGGCAATCCGGCTTACTTAAAACAATTTTAAGTAAGCAGGAAGCCGATCGAAACCGAGAAAATTCACCCGGGTACGGCCAACGGAGCCTGTGTTAAGACTGCCGTTGGCCATAAGCCGGATCGTTAGCCGTAACTGGATTCGCCTTAACAGTTGACACGATAGCTTGCAAACCTACATCACGGCAATAGGGTGCTGTTTCCGATCGCCCATGTGAACACTCAACGCTAATCGTTTAACGTTACGTTGTTCTGACTACACATTCAAGTGCATCGAAGAGTTTGTTGTACATCTGAAGACACTCAAAGGAGGCAACTACACTTAGTACTACTGGAGAGTTATCAATGGACAAAGCGATGACGGCTTATTTCTCCTTGCTTTGGCTTGGCAGACTCAAGACGTCTGGTCAGTTACTTGCGAAACTAACATGTGCTCCTGTGACAACTAGGTAGGCCCCTCAACTTCTAGGAATCTCTGTGGAGTGTGGAATCGCAAACGGCGATGTTCCTCACAAACCACGAAGATCCCCACATACGGTACCCTACAACGGAAAACATCTGAAATGAAAGAGCTTAAAGCAAGGGTGTAATTATGTAAAATCATTCCATAGTTGCAGAGCATACCAGTTTAGGTACCACTTTTTCTAAAATCTAAATCAATCACAACATTTTGTAGGTTAGAAGATTCCAGGTAACGACAATCGTTGAAACTCTATGTTGAAGATATGACACTGTGGTAGCCTGGAGATGGCGCCACAAGTAAATAAATGGTTACCGCTAGATGGTGCCCATGAGTAAAAGTCACTGTGGTAGTCACCACAAGTGAATTATCGTAATTCACTTATCCCTATGTATACAATGATAGTGCAATCTCGTATCAGTAGAGTGATCTCGTCGAGTGAGATCTATTGTTGCTGGCTGGTTTCCCGTTAGTTCTTTGCCCAAATTACCATCTTTCCCTTGTGCTTTGCCTCAGTAGTTCAAGTCAATGCAGATACCTGCAACTATGGTAAAAACATGTTAGCACTGGCAACCCATGTGGTTAGTTTAATCAACGCACAAAATAGTTCAAAAAAGACTTTGAAGTTTTCGTTATCTGGGTTGCTGTAAGTAAGGCAGTGAAAAAGTTGTTGAAGTCCACACTGTAATGGAACGATACTTTAGAAATAGTCTCCAACTTTTTCTACTTGCAGACTACTGAGTGAATTAGTTTACTTCGCGTGGACTCCCAAATACCAAATTGCATAGAATTTTAATAATGCAGCATCTTCTAAACCCGTCTTGAAACTGACGTGATGGTGAAATTCTGATTTCAGATTCGACAAATTTACAACACCTTGGAGTGTAATTGTTACCCTTCCCGATATCACAAATTGCTGTTGAGCACTATGATCACGCCTAAGAGGAAGCTGTAACTCGTGGAACTCTTGCTTCATATCCACTGACCCCTGTTGTTCGTCGATTCGCATTCGAATATGACCACGGCAACTAGGATTTTATAGAAGCGGAGCGATGTGTCCGTAGGTGAGATATGAGGCCGATACGGGCGTGAAAATTCCTGCCACAGGTCTGACACCGATGGGTGAGAGGCGTGATGACTGCGTTGTCAGCTCGACCCTTACGTGTGTGGCATTTTTCATTGGCGGTGTTGGAACGTTGAAACTCCGAGTGGAGGGCACCTCTGTGGATCATACTTCGCCAAGCTAGTCTGTCACATGCTGTGTTTTCCCAGGTTGTGACGTCGATGTTGAAATCTTTGAGGTAGTAGGCTTTGAGGGAGTCTTTGTAGCGCTTGCGCTGTCCTCCGATCTTTCTTCCACCACGACTGAGTTAACCATACAACATCTGCTTGGGGATACAGGAGTCTGGCATTCGAATGACGTGACCCGCCCATCGTGTCTGTGCATTGCGCATGGTGGTGATGACGCTAGAGAGTTCCGCCCTCTCCAGAACCTCGGTGTCGGGACCCCACTAAACTAGTAGGAAACAGGGGGGCCCGCGCCTAGGTTTTGCATTGGGTCCCACACTTGCTAGGGCCGGCTCTGATCACGCCTGAAGATCTGGTGACGTCTAATCAAAATTCAAAACATGGTTTCTGCTTCACAACCATAGTCGCAAGTTTTTTGTGTGGTGTAAGAAACAAAGCGCCTTTCGGTTTGAATCACGACCGAAGGCGTTCATTACCTTGAACCAAAAAGTCTTCACTCTAAACGGGTTTCTGCACCAGCTACACTAAATGGGATTGAAAAAGAAAAAACAGCTGCCTGTTCGACACACTGCTTGAAGTCAACACTTTTACCTGTCACTCGCTTTACACAGGTTCCAAAGAACCAGGTTGTGTATTTCCGCGTGTCGAATATTTCAGTGTAATTGCTTGATGTTTTTCACAGCGTAAGGCTAGCGGCATAAGATTAACTCGGGCGATATTTCCGTTATTTTGTGTCCATCGTATCGGATTTGTTATGTCGTAAATGCTTCAAGTCACGGTATGCGAAATGGTGTAAATTAAATTACGATAAAAGGGCTGAATCAAAAGAACCTGACATTTCAAAAATCTGCACCACAACGACCCCAAGCTATTTTTATGAATTGTTATATAAGTGGCAGAAGCAAACTCCTTCGCATGAAAATGGAAATTAAAATTACCAGACAGAAAGTACTCTTTGCTTTGCCTTTAGGTTATAAACGCCATGAGAACACATTAAGTGAATTTCACCACAGTTTAATTTTCTTCGTTCTGCAGTTTGTGCTAACTACTGACTCATTTCAACGGTTTTCATAAAGGCAGTGTTTTCTGAAATGCATGCTTGAGCCCAAGTCATGAAATCATTCTTTAGATTGTTTACCAACGGGTACTTGAATACACTATTTTTTGTTGTTTCCATCAGGCACTTAAAGGAATTGCAAGCCAGATTAAGGTGTTCATTAACGCAACATTCTGCATATCCTTAACCCGGTGCAAACACGGGTAGTTCTCTATAGCGAGCACGAAATATGTCTTTAAAAGCTTGTAATCACCTTGCCCAACACGTATGGGCCGCCCGAAGAATTGATTTGCTCTTCCAGTTTGCTAAGCGTCGGATGAAGTTCTTCTTTCACCAGTTTCTCCATCAATTCAGCCTGCACAAATTCGACAACTTGATAAAGATTTCACCGAAACAACATCTTTTCACAGAAATAAAAACGTTTCCATAAATACGTTTCAAATGAATTGATCACGTTCGCCAACTCTAAAATACTTCCAGTATTGATTCTTACACTGATTTACACATCAACGTTGCGCTATACGTAAGTGTCGAGGCAAGGCGAGTTTTTTGAAACTGTTCTGAAGCAATTTTCGCGACGTTTTGTCTGCGCAGCTGGCACTCACCAATTTAGAAAACTCAAATAGGAACCGTAGCATGCAGATCCTTAGCCAGGGGGCAAATTTTAGCTACACACTGGTAGCGACCTTTTCGAGTTTGTTGGACGTCAAGAGTGCTAGCTTGCAAACCTCATTTGGATAATATGGCATCAACTAGAATAAATCGCAAACGTATGATGTGCACACTAACTACTTTGCATACGATATTTACGAGCCAACTTTAAAGTCAGCTGATAAGTTGGCTGCATAAGAGCAACTTATAATTATAACACAACCAGGCTCGTCACCAGTGTTGGATCATTTGTACCTTCTCCCCAATCGAAATCGATGCTTTTCGTACGTTATTATCTCTGCTCTAAACTATATTCCAAGCATTTGACCCGGAAAGTTATGAATAACCGGAGTAAACGCCCAAGAATAGTGTTTGGCCATCTTTTTCAAGGTAAAAAATTTGCAAACATAGCAACCTAACAAGAAGAACATGGATATATGCTTATAGAACACAGGCATGAGGTCATGTTGTCAGGAAAAACACTTACATTTGTTGAACTACAATTCCCCACACAAATTTCGCGTTTTGCAGTGCGCATGTTTTGTTGACAATCTATTTTTAAGTTAATGGCTGCAACTATAGACAATTATAAAATTGAAAAAACAGAGTTGCACCTATTACAAACGTTCTGCGTGAAGTACTCGACGTCATTGGCATGTGTCGCACTATTGGGTAGTTAGGCTATGTATCAATACAACTTACAAATAAATGACATCAAAAACTGCAATACCAACACCGAAGATGCGTTCAGATTTTGATTTTTTTACTCAATGTCTGCTTAATCTTACATAGCAAACAACGAAAAAACCGCGCTAATGTTATCGTTAAAAAGAAACCGACACCGCATGCAAGAAGACAGTTTGTAAGAACCTCAGAGATCAGTGCTTGTGTGGGTTCAGAGCGTCTTGCTTCAACATGTAGACTTGTTTTTAGAATTTTGTTTGCGCAACTTAAACGACCTTTTTTATTGCTTACTTATTTTTCTGTTATTCCCTTTGCGAATCAAAAGATAGAGTCCCACCAGATCAAACACCCTGATCCCTTCTTTTTACCCATCAATACATTACTTCATTCATGACAGAAATTCTTGGCAAGTGTAATTGTAGATATTTACCCTACGCCAGTGGTTCTTAACCTGTGGGTGATAATCCCCAAAGGGTAATTTGACTTTCTTGGGGGTAATGTTGACTTTCGTGTTTTGGTTACGTTGCACTAAAATATTTTCAACTTTGTACAATGCAGAGTTTTGTCAAACATTTTTCGTTGCGTCACACTGATAAATTCTCGATTTGACCGCGGCAAACCTAATTTATGAAGGCGAAAACTTACTCTTCACAAATATTGCAAGGGAAGCTATTGTGATGGAGCATACAGAAATATAACGAACATTTTAGGCACTCAGATGATTGTGATATCCTATATGTCTGCTTAAGGATGTTATGTTTTGTTGTTTCTGAACAGTGGGTTTCATCTGTACTGTGTGTCCCTTTCAATGTCCTCGATAGATTCATCTACGCTCGTGTCGAACCAATCATCGATCCATTACTCCCGCGGGAACAGGCGGGCTTTCGAGTTTCGACACGGGAAGTCGACCGTAGATCAGGTCACCTTGCTGACGCAAGACATTGTGGATAGCATTTCGGCTAATAAGACCGGAGCTGTGTTTGTCGATCTCACAGCAGCCTATGAAACTGTATGGCATCGAGGCCTCATCTACAAGTTTATTCGATTGCTACCTGACATGCACATGGTCCGCATGATCACGGAGTGGGTTCGCAATCGCAGCTTCGCCCTTACAACCGGTAATATCAAACGAAGCAGGTTACGACACCTCGAGAAAGGCGTCCCACAGGGATCTGTCTTGTAACCCTTTCTGTTCAACATCTAAACCTCTGATTTGCCGATCGCCGTTCCAGAAGAGCATGCATACGCTAACGATCTAGCAATCATGCATGTCTAGGGAGACTTACAAGTAGTGGAAGGAGTGCTCAGCAAAGACATGGCAACTATAGGTTAATACCTCCAGACCTGGAAGCTAAAGCTGAGCACTACAAAAACGGTGTCGGTAGTCTTCCATCTCAACAACAAGCAAGCTAAACGTGAGCTGAAAGTCAAATTCAACAACGAAACCCTGCACTTTTGTTCCGAGCCCAAATAATTCGAAGTAACGTTGGACCGGACGTTCACATATCATCGACACCTAGTGGCGACTCTGGCACTCGGGCTCCTCGAGCTGAGCCCGAGTCTGCGATTACGATTTACGTTGTAGAATGTGAGCTTGCTTGCTTTGTATATTTGTGCCACCACCCACTTCACTAGGTTGTTAACTCGGGCTCTTTTCAGTTTTCATTCCATGTCTGGCCTTTCGTGTTAATGTTGCAGGCGATCTGAATTTAAAAATATCGTTCGTAGTAGGCGTTCTCTACTCGGGCTCATCGGTTAAAGCCCGAGCTGCCCTCTGCAATTAAGTATTTTTAAAAATATAATTCACATCAGGTTGGGTGTTTTTTGAAGCAATGGATTTGCACAGAACATTGGATTTGAATTCCAATCCAATGGACAGTTCTCATTCAAGAATAATTTCAAATGAACGAAAAATTGGAAAAATTGTCCAGCAACTCGGGCTAATATGAATGAGCCTAGTACGCAGAGTGTGGTCATCTGTTAAAAGTTTCAGCGACCTGTACAAACAAACACAACCGTTGCTGTTATCTCCCGTTTTCTTTGTCTCTGGGTTACAGTGAGTTGCGCAATCTTTGTGTTTGCATTGCAATGCATTTTCTGGCCATTTTCATTGTTTATAAAGTTGCCTTTTGCTTTTTAAGCTAACTTGCGTTGAATTATTAAATAGCCTACAACACCAAATTTCCAGTAATCTGATAAAGCTGTCACACATTTGTAATCTGTTTTTTTGCGAACATGAAATATACTGTAGTACTTCCGAGTGAGGCTCCTGACCTGGAGCTGCCTCTGCCGATACCCCGAATCACTTCGCGAAAAGCTGACATCACGCGTCGCACTCCTGAAGCGGCCAGCTGGCTCTGGCTGGGGTGCTGAGCAGTAACGTTGCGAACAGCCACCTTAGCCCTGGTCGATTCAACAAAAGAGTACTACGCTCCTGCCTGGTGCCGCAGTGCTCACACCCGCTTCATTGCCCCAGTCATCAACGACGCCTTGCAAGTTGTGATTGGATGCCTGCATCCTACACCATCGGACAATCTTCCCATTCTCGCGGGTATCCAACCTGTTGAGCTTCGTCGCAAAGTAGCAGCACTGTCGCTAGCACGCCGTGCCACGGAGCCTGGACATCTACTCCACTCAACTCTCACCCCTTCACCATCTGGGAACGCACGGCATCTCAACTCGAAATACCAATTTGTACCCACCACACAACAAATCATTCAGTTTTTCTGAGGACGACAACAGAAGTGCAGTGCTCTGGGGGATATCAGATGGAATGCGGAGAGGTTGGATAGCACTACGAGACTCCGTACTTTCAACCCCGACATCCGTGCTCACCCTCTAGCAATGACCCTGCCAAATACAGCGTGGGTCCGCACCGGTGTCGGACATTTCCGCTCCTCCTTACACAAATGGTGCATGGCACCCTCTGTGGCTTGTGAGTGTGGTGTAGAGAAACAGACAGTTGGCCATGTTGTCCTTCACTGCCCAATCCATCGAACTCCTCACGGAGCGCATGACCTGACGGTTCTGGATGATAAGAGAATCAAATGGCTGCTCAACACTTGCCCCGAGATCTAGTGCGCCCTAGCAGTAGATAAAGAACCCGCACAGCCAATGAAGAAAGGGGTAAGCACCATAGTAAAACAACTACGTTAATATTAAAAGTTTAAATGCAAGGCAACGCAATATGGACCAAACATTTCATGAGATTTTTGTCAAAGATTGATACTTTCGCGGCACACTTCAGTCTCTTTCGTGGCACACTGGTGTGCTGCGGCGCAGAGTTTGGGAAACCCTGGTCGAGTGGCTAGTAGTCGCTAGCAGTGGTGTAAGATAAAAACTATTAAGATGCCTCCAGAGAAACGAAACTGTAAACAAGCTTTTCTGAAGTTTGGTTTTACAATTGGTAATGACTAGGTTTGACCACCTGATAGCGAAAAAACAGTATCAGCCTTCCCATTGTATATTTCTAATGGACATTTGCATGTTAACCATGACATCATTTTTGTCTGGTTTCATGATTAATTTGTTGCAAGCTGTAATTTTTTTTTTTTTTTTGAAAGGAGGTAATTGAAATCCATCAGATTCTTCTCAGGGGTAACGACACTAACGAGCATCAAAGTTCACAGGTCTGCTGTTCAAGTCAACTCTCAAGCAAACGCTAGACTGCTTTCTTTCATGTTAACAATTTGACGCTCTCTTCTGTCAGACAACATGTCCTTCAAGTTGGGGGCTCCATTATAGCAAGCGTCATCACGAAAGGTAAACGTCTTACTACGTACTAATTGTAATCACGCTATTTCAGGGCTTACATGAATAAACATGCTTGCAGGGACGAGGGATCAGTGGTAGGGCAAAGGAGAGAAGTAAAAGAGCTAAGGGCAATGAAAACTTATAAAAAACAAAAAAATCGCTACCAAGTATGTTTGTTTCTACTCATAAACAATCTTGACATCAAACTAAATAACAGCAATTGCAGAAACCATTCTGAATTTTCTGCGCGTACGCGAATACCTGCAATAAATTTTGTTCAAGTCGATATCGACAAACTATGAAAATACCTATGATACCGTTATGAAAAGGCACCTCCGCCCCATTGCACCATTTTAAAAGGTCAGCGGGGCCAATGCCCCCGCAGTGCCTCCGTTCTCCAGCGTCCCTGCATGCTTGATTGTTTATAATCAGCGAATTTAAGTGTTTTTCTTAAAACTTACTTTTTCCTAAATCCTTACGGAATATGCCGCAAAACACTACTTCTTCTGCGTAAATCACATGGCGTAAGTGAGAAAGTTTTTAACGCAAACATTTTCATCGCTTTTTTACTTGGCACACAGTAAGCGATATTTAAAAACCTTTTTTGCTTCGTCTTTTTCTTGATACGGAACCTTCGCTATGATCTCACAGAGGGTTTCGAACCAAACATCAGCCTTGGCCGCTGTCAATAGGCATCCTCCCTCAAGCTTGAATTCCCGAGCCACGTACCGTACTATGGCTCTACTGTTCGCAAGTGGTTCCCCATCGACAAATAGCACCGGCATTTTGCCGAATGGCATTTCTTTGAAAAAAAGTGCCATGTTACCATGTGAAATCGAAAGTTTATTTGTTGCGATACAGCATAGCAACGTGGAAGCACACACAACTAGAATACACGCGCAAACAGGACGCTGAAAAAAGCCCTAAAGTTATTCAGTCGAAGCGCCCCAAAACGTTGTCAAATCATATGCCACCATGCACAAACACAAGACAATGCATATAATTAAACATGACAAAATTAAAACAAACCTATTCATAATGAGAGAAGAGACAATCTCGATACCGTTTACAGATGTCATGAGGCAATTAAGGCTTTCAGACTCTGTTCTATTTCTGTCCAGAGTGCAGCCCCTCTGAAAGAAATAGTCTTTTTTCCATAATTTGTACAAATCTTTTGTGTGAGAAGACCACTCTCATTTATTGTTAATGAGGACGTCTAGGTATTTGACACACGTTTTTTTGCTCAACGACATATCATTTCAACGTATTTGAAACGATAATGGGATATTCTGGTTATGAGCGCTTCTCAAAGGCTTGCTGGTTAGCATGTAAGATAATTTACAATTATTCATTGATAATTTATTTAAACGCATCCAGTTGTCCACATTGAAATATTCAAAGTTCACCAAAAATTGCAGGTTATTCCAATTTTTTTCAGATCAACAAAGATACGTATCATCAGCAGCAGAGTAGTGAATGTTGAACAGGTGGCAAGTCGTTTATGTACATAATAAAGATAAGTGGCCCTAACACGCTTCCTTCCTGAAACCGCAAGAAATATTCTGAAATATTCTTTAAGCAAGGCTTTCTGTTTCTGTTAATAACATCTGTTTCCGAATTAGAAAATAATTGCAAACAGCTGAAAAGGGGCTCCTCTTACACCAAAGTAAAAATATTGTTTTCGAAGTAAAATGTCATACTTAACAGCATCAAATTCCTTTGATAAACCTAAAAATGATGAACAGGTATACAGCCCATTTTCAGTATTAACTAAAACAGTATTTTTCAAACTTTTCTATTCCATCGCACTTTTTCACTCTCGCCACGTCGTTTTCGGCCCCCAAGCTTGGTAAAGCAAACACAAATTAGTAAATTTAAAGAATTTTATTTAAAGAAAGTACTAAATGCCTGAAACTAGCCAGTAAATAGCTGAACTAAGCAATTGTATCACGACGCTAATATTACGTTCAGAATTCTTGTGAAAAATAATCTACATTGTAGTTGGGCACATAGACGATCCAGAATAAACATTTAACCGATATATTGCTTTAGCAACAACCTCCAACGATTGTCATAGTAAATGAAAATTTGTAAGAAACTAATAAGTCATATTTCCCCTTATCACCCCCTTTGGTTTTTTGGCCCCCTTACTTCTCAAAATCACAGGCATTTCAAAGATTTCGTTGAAAAGCATGGAATCTCAAAGATTCCGCCCACTTTGAAAAACACTGAACTGAAAGGTCAGAATAAATATTTGCAACTGCAAAGGCAGTTGGTGTAGACTTTGGCCTAAAACCGTACTGTCGGTTAGATAACAAATTAAACTCTTGTACAGTATTAAACTGCAAGAGGATAGAGATTTTATTAAACTGCAAGGGGATAGAGATTGGTCTACAGCAGGGGTGCACAACCTTTTGCTATTGCCGGCCGCATTACTTTTATTTATATGAAGTACGGCCGCCAATGAGATCGAGTCATATTTATGAGATACGTTTAATTAAATAATAGGTTTAGAAACATAAGAACCAAAATTATCTAGAAAACCTGACGTTACCAGCTAAGACCCGATTAATTCATCTCAGTGTTGCAATGACAGTTTATTTGCCAGTTTGACACTGACAATACACAACAGCCTGGTTCACTTTTCTGGGGCATTCGGGGGCAGTTACCCCCAAATTTTTTGTGCCACCCCAAATGATTCAAAGTCGAAAAACTAACAAATTTTGCAAATGCTCGTTTTCAATCTGTTCAATCGTCACGTCAACTCGCAACCCCACCGCACCTTGCATAAAAAGCTAACCCCATTGTTACAGAATGAATTGTAGTAGCGAACGTCCACACTGGTAACAATTTCGATTTGTGACGTCACAATCACCGAAGATCGTCTTTCGAAACTGTTTCCGCAGTCTCTCTGTTAGTGCGAACAACGCCATGGCCCTATTAATCTGGCTATGGTAATATAAGAATATAGTCTTAGCCAGTGTGCTATCTAAGAAAGTTTTAGCATATGTTGGTTTTACTGAGCGTAAATATTTTAAAGCTGAATTACCAGAATTATAAATGAATTACGAATTTGGTGAATTTTTTGAATTTAGAATAAGTATAAAGTCTTATGAATATACGAACAAAATAGAGCCTACACATTTATTTCGAATAGCTTCTCCTTGTTTTCCTGTTTTTCCAACGTTTTGGAATGTTGCAAGTGCACTAGAATCAGATTTCACTGCGCAAATGGTTTGGTGTGGTACTGCGCAGTTGCGCTTTGCAGTAAAACATGCCAGCCTACTTTTTGACGAATCATTATTTTTCCCAGACATATGTTGTAGTGCAAAAATGTCGATTACGAAGGCTAATAAGCAAAAATACAGAAAGACTACATCACGTATGACCGTACAAGGTTGTCGCAAATGTGTCAGCCTGGATTCAGGAGGTACATATAACCAAGCAAATCTTTCCACCCCATGTGGTGGCACTTCGCATTGCTAATTCGAAAAAATCGCATTACTGCAGAAACACTGGTGAAACCATGCCTCCCGAATTGTACAAAATAGTTCTGTTGGCCCACGGATCATTTTGAGTTGGCCCACGGAGCGAACCTAGTCAGCCAATGGTTAGAACCCCCAATCAAAGTTTGGCAAAACGATGCGATGTTTTCAAACAAACTGGTATGCCAACCGTGAATGACTAGAATATTCAGCTCAAAGGAATGCTTGTTACTGCTTGTTTCTAATGACAGAGATAAAGTACTTAATCACACAAGATGTCAGAACTGGAAAACAGGTACGGAGACAGGTAACAGACTGAACAAGCATTCCGCTAGTAAATCGCACATTCAAGTTATATCCATGTGGGTGGAGCGTAAAGCAAGAGAAAAAAGCTGTTCTTCAGTTGACTTAGCATTGTCACGAGATCTGGTTAGCTGCAATGGATACTATCTTTCATCCAGGGCTGTGGAGCCGGGGCGGGAGCTCAAGCAATTTTGGATGGTTGGAGCCGGAGCCAAAAAAATTGAATGGTGGAGCCGGAGTCGGAGCCTGAACTTTGAGTTCTTGTTCAACAGACATAGTTTTTGGAACAAGCCAATTGTACAAATAATACAATGGTTTTTGTTTTTTAATGGACCAAATCGTTCTTCAACCGGAGCCAAAACTTTTAGAGGTTGGAGCCGGTGCTAAAAATTTTAGATGCCTGGAGCTGGAGCCGGAGCCCGAAATTTGAGTTCTGGTTCACAGCCCTGGTTTCACCTATTGTTGATGACATAAACTTTTTGCAGTAAACGAGTTATCGTTCATGGGCGCAGAAAACGAACTTAGTTTATTGCATTTAGGCTTCTTTTTGCAGCTGATGGAATTTTCTTTCAAGAAGGCTGAAAAAGTCTTGAAAATTTCCCGCAGTATCCCAAACAATGAGAAGTACATTTGTGCAGAAATCTAAAATGATGTCATTGAAGCTAGGGCATCACTTGTCCGAAAAAGCGTATTAGCGAAACTCCATACCGGCTTATTCACACTGATTTGCGACGCATCTCGTGACACACCTGGCGTTGAGCTGCTGAGCGTCGTAATTCGCTTTGTGGATAAAGACGTTGTCCTTCAAGTAAAATTGCTCGGAATATAGGAACTTCAAAAATTTGATGCAAAGTATATTTCAGAAAGAATGTTTTCGATCTTGTATGAAATTGATTTGCGGAATCTTCTAACTAGCACAGTGCTACGATGGAGCGTCGATGATGTCGGCAAAATACGGTGGAGTGCAAGCTTTAATTGGTCAGCATGTTTATTTCATTTAGTAGTTGTTCATGTGTGCAACAGTTTACCTGTTGTTTGCGAGGACTTTGACATTTGCAATTTGCTAAGCAAATTTTTGTCCACTTCCAAAGTTTCTGTCATGTATAAAAAGTTTGGTGGTGACGCCATGGCACGACTAATGGAGCAAAGGTGGTCTGATCATTATAAAAACACCCTGAAAATGAATAAAATAATATATTTGAACATACAATAAAACGAAAAGCATTTACCCCCTAAAGATCTATTGTGCCCCCCCAAACCTTAAAACCTGGCTACGGGCCTGGTTCACTCATGTCCGCTCCTTTGCCTGCAGAAAGGCAGGTTACGACACTTGGGAGCAGATTGTTCTATTTGGTCTTTATTCCGTAACAATGACACGGCAATAAATCTTAAAACGTCCAATTCAAGCTACTGTAGTCAGTGGCGAAACTGACGGGGGGGCAGGGGGGGCGGCCGCCCCCCCTGGCCGGTCATTTTGAAGTTTTTGGGCCCCCTGTCACCACATT
>Ga0210059_1001270_pt1 | contig 37417 bp, 18 predicted proteins | sample Ectturendosymbi2_FD_188042 | JGI IMG/M metagenome (GOLD analysis project Ga0210059, IMG submission 188042) | Ecteinascidia turbinata endosymbiont from Florida, USA - Sample 2 (SPAdes) (version 2) | ecosystem: Host-associated > Tunicates > Ascidians > Unclassified | place: Key West, Florida... | reverse complement strand
CATCCATATTGAGCATTGCTTGATGCACTGAAAAGGATGAGACAAAATGGTCTATCCAAGAAGTTGTGTTGTGTGCATCACTAATGTATGTGAATGTGTCCTATTATGCCAGGTTTTTTGTGGAACTCTTCTGTTATCTGTTGCAGCATTGATCTTAACATCAAATTTTAGCTGACTGGCTGAGGTAAGGAAATATTGAAGTCAGTTCTGTGACTGCAATGTGTAGTTTGGACCAACCTTGGTGGCGGTTTGTGTAATATGGACCAGTATTACAAACGACAATACTTGTATAAAGTACTTGGAAAGTGTTTTATAGACTACATTTATAGGAACATCGTACAGTACTGTACATGGTACAATCACAGTATACGAATACGATGCAATACGTATTGGAACACTAGCACATGCATTTTGAGTGCGCGCTTCATTTCCCGAGAAGTTTGGGGAGGCACTGTTCGTGGCTGGGTGGGGAGGCACTGTCAATCTTTAGTAGAAGCGGGCCGCACGGACGTGCAGATTGCTTGGCCCCTTTGAGTGCGCCGTGCACGTCTTTAAGTGCGTTGCTCAAGCACACAGCAACGATAACACAGGCAGGTGCAGGGAGTCAGACCCTTCGATCCGGAACCGTCGCTTTTAACTTTCGCCTTGCGCCAATGAGGTCGCGTAAATATTTGCATCAGTAAAGGCAATTAGCCTGCCGTAAAGTTTTTTGTCTGGGAGAACACAACATGCAAGGAACTTCGCTCCCGTGAGTTAACAAGCAAGGTATCTACAGAATTTGTCTATAACGGCACCTCTAGGGGATTGCATAAAATACGTTATTGCCGAATTGACGTTATAAGCGAAATGAAATGCATGTAAAAGATGCCATCGGGACCGAACAAAATGTAACGTTATAGGCAAACTGACGTTACAGACGAAGTCGTTATAGACGGATTCAACTGTAGAGAACAGATTTGCAAGAGATTTCAAGCTTCATTCGGATTAAACTAAAAAGTTAGTTTCAAGACAAACTGTTATTTTCAGGGCAAAATTTTTCCGCCCCCCCCTCCGGTAAAATGCCTTCCCGTACCCATATGCTGGTGCGGTACGGTTAGCTTGTTTTCATCCAACAGCTATACACAAAATTGAATAACTCAAAAAGTACTCTCCCGATTGACCTCAAATTTTCAGGTAAGAGGCATTTTCACGCGAAGAACATTCATCTAAAATTTGATTGCAAAAAAACAAGCATGTTTTAAAAGCAATTGTGCCCTACTCAACAACTACTGAACCCAAATTAGCGCGTTACCAGCCACGCGCACAAACAATTATTCTGATGCTCGGGAATAGAGTCCGGTTGCTCGATTCATCAAATATTAACTCGCAAAGTTCATAATGTACCACATTCAAATTTTCAGACAAAATTTGCAGCAATCCGAAAATAATTCTTGTAGATTTTGGTTGCAAAACTGTAGTGTTGAAAAAGTTATGGTGCTTTACAGAACAACTGCTCAACCCTACTGATTGGGATAAAATGTTGTAGCCTACGCGCGTCTGTAGTTACGAAACGAAAGTACCTTACTCCGAAGTTTTTCATTAGAATTACTTCAAATTTTCGGATATGATGAGAATAGGTATGAACGTTATTTGTGGAAGTTTTCTGTGCACCAACACAACTTAAAAAAAGTTATCCTTTTACACGCAACAACTGTCAAGACCTAAGCGTTTTCTAAAAAGTGTTGCAGCCTAAACCTGGAAAACTATTGCTTGATACCAAACAGCATAACTAAAAACGTTCTCCCTGAAATGTTCAGAGATTATGCGGAAAGGTATGGAGAGCATTATTGTAAATTTTCATTGCAACCATATCAGTACAAAAAATGTTATTGTGTGTTACCAAACAACTGTTCGCACCTAACTTTTTGAAAAAGTCTTGTAGCCTAGTAACATGGTTTGCTACCGAACTTCATAACTCACAAAGTTTTTAGTCAATTTGTATGCAATTTTCAGGATTAGCGTGTCTTGATATGAAGAACATTTGTGGAAAATTTCGTTGCAAACAAACTAGTACGCGAAAAGTTATCGCGTTGGCGTTTATACACGTCAATCCGCACGGCATATTCAATTGAATGACGCCTACATGCGTCGTTCCGCACCCTGTGCATTTGAACGTATGACGCATATATGCGCCTTTCAGCAAAGAAGGTGTTAACGTGTTACGTGCAGTCTGATATTTTTGCAATTATGAACTGCTGTGTCGTAGCGTTGAGTGAATTTTCCTCCGATATCCTAACCTGGAGCGCTGTTGGTTTATATTTAGTTCAGTGACATAAATTAAGGGAAGTGCGTGTAGACGAATAGACGTATTATGTCAACAAACTTCGCAGAAACGTTGGTTTGGAAACATGAATATGACGTGAAAATGTGACGTCACAAACAGCTCACACCAAATAAAAATGACGACATATGCCACTGAATGAACCGGGAACCCCCACCCATGAAAACTTTCTGCGTACGCCACTGATATCACATCACACTTCTAACAATTTCAGAGCGCAAATTAAAAGACATTAGTAGGCAAACCATTACTCTTCCCCAAGCAGCCATGGTAATGAAAACTGTCACAATCACTTGACCATTACAATCACGACTTTTGAATTCCACTTTATGCTGATCAGTTGGATGTCGATATCAAACTTCCAAGGCTCACTGGGCACTACTTGTGTCGAGGAAATCATGAAACAGCTTGTCCTGAGGAGTTCTACAAAAGAATCGTGTTTGTTCCTCCTTTGGAGAATATGATTCATCAAATTGAGGCTCGGTTTTCTTTCCCTTCCTACAACTCTGAAGTTTCAGTATCTGATTCCTGCTTGCCTAGGCAGCTTTTTTACTCTTCAAGACGCTTTGGGCATGTACAGCTGTGACGTTGATTCTTCTTCGTCAGTCTTGAAAGCAGAATATGATAGATGGATGTTTCAGTGATAGCCTACACTGACCCAAAATATCTGAGCGGCCAGCAAACATTCCGGAGACAATAGCCGGTTGTGAGACTTTTTCTTTCCCAAATATTCACAAATTGTTGCACTTCTTTGCAACGTTACCAGTCACAACAGCAACATGTGAGCGTTCCTTTTCAACACTTTGACGGCTGCTAGCCAATCTACACAACAGTATAGAACAAGTCACAAGTCCGTCCTAATGGATTGGCTCTTTTGATAATTAATCATGATGTGACAGTTGATCCTAAGATGGTTATAACGAGTTGTCCAAACAAAACGCAGACTGAATTTTATCTTGTAATTGTGCTCGCAGTTAGGCTATTTTGTAAAATCAAAGTTAAGCTATTTGCATCCTCTGATTTTTTTCTGTGAATCCAGGTACACTGGTCAGTTTTGGTTGACTTTGAATTGCTAAATAGGCGCAATTTTGTTGTAAAATGTGCGGAGGACAGCTTGGTGTGAATCCAATACAGTCATCAAGTCGATGTACAAGTGACGTTTTATATATGCAGATTCCCAATCTTATTTGTAGAGGCGTTTTGAGAGCAACACTAATCACGCTTTGCCTTGCATGTGATTTACATATTAATATTACCTAAATTTGTTGCTGGACACGGTATTGTAGTTCGGCCTGCTTCCATTAAATATCGTATTTGAATGTGAATAAGCACAGCAATTTTGTATAACACCAATTGGGTTTTATCAGAGCTGTCAGTTGGAGTGCACAAAATGCTGAATTGCATTGGTCGCACGTGCATATCACTCTTACAGTAGAACGCTTCAGTTTTCATGCATTTTATAAGAAGTGTGGGTTACAGCGTGATTTTATGTCCTATTCAAGTCGTTTAACGTTACAAACACGATAAATATTTTTCTTGCACACTTCCCGTTTTTGAAAAAGTTACAAATCTTTTTTATGCTACTGGATATCATGCATGCAGCCTCACCACTACCAAAATCTCTATTGATATGCTCTTACCAGAACTAAAAACATTTGTCCTAAAATTAGCGTAGCCTACTTCACAAAGTAATTTCAATCTATTTTTACTGTTTGTGGGTGTAGTATGTATACTTTCAATCTCCCCTTGTTGACCCCAGGCATATCAAGAAGCTTCTAGATATCCCTGGTTGGCTCCTGCATACATACCCACACAGAGTTGCAAAAGGGACTCATTTTGAAGCCTGAATCTGGCCCCAGCCCAAAATCACAAGCCCGAACCCGGCTCGAGCCCGACATTTATTTTTGAAGCCCGATTTAAGCTTGAAAGTCAAATTTACCGAGGGAGTTAAGATATGCGCAACTGCGTAGTAACAGAAAACGTTGTGTGCAGTGGCGATTCTAGAATGAGAAAACTGTGGGACCACTGCGGGGCCAAGGAAAAAAGTAGGGGGCCAACATAAACTGTCTCTCCTGCATGGTGATTTTCCATTGTAATGAAGATTGATTTGCTATGATTAAACCTATCAAACCCAACATAGGCTTGTAAATATCATCAGAACCGTCACCAGAAAGTCTTCAAATCGTTTAAAATTTTGCTGGTTGAAAGTTATCTGCTGTATATGTCAATCAAACGAACTTGAACGAGAAGTTCTGGGGGGGCATGCAGGGGGCCAGCCAAAAATCTGAGGGCCCATGGCCCACCCAATCCCCCCTTTAGAACCACCACTGGTTGCGTGTGTGCAGGTGTAGTTGCAGGTACACGCTTTATCACACCGAAAATAGCAACCACCTTGACCAAAACATTGGCATTATCTGGCACAAACGTAGCATGTTAGTTAACGATAATACTGCGGAGTGTGGAATATAATGTTTCTCAAGAAAAAAAGAAACTATCACGAAACTGTCTACGATGGCGCTATCGGTGTAAAAGAAACTTTCTAGGAAGCGCTATAGACACGAAAAGCCGGACTGTAGGCTTCTTAAAACATGCCAAGAATCGCGTGAGTGATTGATCTTTTCGACGTAACGCCATCGCGTGCTAAAATTTCCACACGACTGTCACCATATCCATTAATTAACGTATATCCACAGTTGTATTCGATCGAGCATGTTTGTAATCCAAAGGTTTTGATTCGCAGAGGAATCAGAAATCAATTGACACAATTCAGAACTTTACAAAAAAATAATTTACTTAAAACATGAATGTAATCACACAAACAAGTGCTTTATCTTGTTTAACAGAACTTCGTTCGCACAAGCCTATTTTTTGAGTTAGCCTGTCAGGGATTTATCCGGACAAGTCAATTTTCTTATTGCGGCCCTGGGCCTACAATAGTCTTCTGCCTCAATCCTGGACGTTATTGGCAGGGAGAGTCTTTTTCCGAAGACTGACTTTATGTCCAAATTCAGCCGTATTTATAGTCGAATATTGCTTCAGACTGTGTTAACACCTCTTTATTTCATAAGCTTTGATTGGCTGCCTTTTGTTAAAGCTTCTTGTGATTGGCCAATTCAAATAGCTTTTGGAAGCTTCTGGGGTTTGTTGATGCTTGGGTTTTCACCTTCTAGACTTCAGTTCATGTTCCGTTTACGCATTTCCTGTCACATGCATTTCCTGTCATGATTGTCCATTAGGTTATTATCATGTGCTTTCTGTTGATATTTCACTGTGATTTCTCTGGGGTGACTTGAGGTTATTGTCCGTGGATAACAGCTTATCAAGTTCCATTGCCTTGGCAACGGTTTGAAAACCAACTTTTATTGGTTGCCACCTCTTGTTGTTGTTACTTTCGTCAGACTTATTGGCTTTCCCGCAGAGTTGATTTTACATACAAGAATTCATTGTTCAGGCAAAACTTGTCTACTTGAATGCTTATAGGCTTGCCAGATTTCTCATGCTTCAAAATTTTAATATTTCAATGTTTTAAATCAGTCACATCTTTTGTTGTCCAAGAATGATATCCTCTAACTACTGCCGTACATCTTCAAACGCCAACCCTAGACAGTTCATCAGCTTAGCCTAATGTTGCAAGCTGCACTGGTGCAGATAAACAAAAGGCTGTATTTTCGCAGCCCGAGATTGGCGACAAGATTTGAACCCAGTGCCGCCAATATCGTCAAAGTACTAGTAAAAGCGTTGTTAAATTCAATTATACAATTCAATAGCACAGACAATCAGGTAGTAAACAAGAGTCAAGATCATATTTCCTCCGTTTTTTCTTTAAAAATTAATCGTCAAAATATCAAATACGCTTTGCGATAGGCGCATATACCACCATGTTTCTTGTAGCCAATTTTTTGGTTTCTTTCCTTTAGGGCTGTGCCGAAGGCAGCCCCGAAATCGCCAGGTTCATCGGCAAGTGTGCTGAAAACGTCGTTGCATAAGCGATGTCGTTGGAAAACAGCAAAACATTGGTTTTGTTGGATTCCTAGGAAAGGTTGAGCCAAAATGGTGTCGGAAACACAGAAATGAATGTGTTGTGAAATTTTCGTAACTAAATCCAAACTTAAGGCGAGTTTGGCTGTTTGGCGAAATCTTTTGCCTTACATTTTTCAGGGAGGGCTGCAGCCCATCTAGATGAGCCGCCCCTGTTCTCGAGGACCGCCATACATGGCGCTTCGCTTTCCGCTACTCTTACAGTTCATTGAAAACTGTTTAGTTGCAACTGCTTGATAATGTTCCTTGATCACTGTAAAAGGAAACATTTGCTTGTCAAAATTTATTGATGGTGACTGGTAGAAGATATTTGACGTCATATCCTGTTGCGATAGACCAAAAATTGAGCTGTGACTTTGAAATGATCTTTGCACAAAATAGCTAAAAATTTAACTCTGACAACTGCAGAGACTGGCCCCTCCTGAAAAAAATTCCTGGCTGCGCCACTGTGTCGGGACTCGGAAATTTTGGAAAGTCGCAGTCGGGAGTCGGAAATTTTGGAAGGGTCGGAGTTGAAGTCGGATATTTTACCTCCGACTCCGCAACCCTGCGAGACCTGGAACCTTTTAAGTCCATAACCTGACTTCGAGGCTAATACTTGCTAAAATGGATTTGGAGACGAGTCTCTGGCACTGTTGTTTTGACAATTGAAGTGGTTTTGAGGCACCTCTTTTTGCTTAACTTCTGCAGTCAGCTGAGTCTGGTGTCAACCTGAAGCGAAATTTCTGACCTCTGCGAGATTTGTGACCTATTTTTGTTTGTCAGTTATTATTCGTCTCAGAGTAAAGGAATAAACTTGGGTGTTTATTTTTTGATGTGTGTTGTGTAAATTCAAACTTTGCAGTTAGATGTCAAATACCCACAACACGCTGCAGTACGGGAATAACTATAATCACTGAACAACATTGGACTAAGTCTTAGACCTCAATTACTTTTATTTTTCTAACCCTAACCCGACACACTTATACCTAAACACTAAATCCTGAGCCCTAATCATCAGTTTTCTCAAGGTATTTGATATGTAGAATATCACTCTGCTCATTCGCACATGGCGTGAAGTCAGAAATTTCACTCGACACCGGTCTGCTCACCCAGCAACTTTCTTTTTTTTGCTCATCAAGCAGCGTTATGTTTCGGGAACCACTGCGGTGTCACGGTAACGTTAAACGCCATGTTGTGACCTGGAAAAACTCAGGGTTTAGCGGATTTTCCGCTAGATCAAGCCGATTTTAATCCCGTCTAGCTGTAAAACAATTAGTTTGGCGGCCTGAATCCGCTAGATTCTAGCAAAATTTTGCAATTTTTGTACTGTAGCTTGAAAGGTCTGTTTAGACTTGTTGGCAACCCTGGTAAAACTCCAACCAGTGTGTATCTATGTGTATAGGCCTAGTACTAGTAGCCCAAAGATTTGGTGCATTTTTTATTATGTAACATTGTGTGGAGCGTTCGGCTGCATGTCTGATCATGATATTCAGAAGAAAGGAAAGGGTTTGAATAGAGTATCTATGCTCTAGGCTAGGTGTTGTTTGCATTTTTCAACATATGAGCCATGAGGAGTTGAGACACAAATGAAATGTCCAATTGCCGTGGCCCTGTATAAGGCAGAGCTCTGTAAATGGCAGAGGTTTGATGGCATAACCAGAGTTGAAAAAAGGTGCATTGCAAAAGAAAAAAAAGGAAACGAGTGAAGGAAAAATGTTGTATCATAATCATTGTAACTTAGTATGCGTTTCCCCCAAACATGGAATGCATGGAAGTTTGCAATGTTTAAAAATTCCATACATTCACAACTGTTGAAACCTATTTTTTGTCCTCGAACCGTTGTGAAATACCGATAACAAAAACCTATCCAACTTCAAAATAGACTTGTTTTGCCATAGTGTAATATCACTTTTCACAGTACAGTTATTTTTACTACCGGTTAGTTCTCATTGCTCAACACAAAATATCAGTTTTAGCAACTCCGGTTGCCTCATCAAACCTCTGCAACCAAGCTCTGCTATTTACAGAGCTCCGCCTTTTACAGGGCACCCCAATTGCCTTATAGCCTACTGTAGTCTGTTCAGCACTGGCTAGTAGTTTCTGAAGCAATACAGTTGTCCACCAATCATAGAACAACCACAGTTGTGTTTCAATTCCAAAGAGTGTCTAAATTAAAACATACATTGATGTAGCAAATGCAAAACACCACTTGGATACCTAAAATAATACACTTTTGACTTATACAAATCTTATTATCTTACCTTCACCTTGTTCAGTGCAATGACAGCCTGCCCTGTTCCAGTAAATTAACTTCTATATCAGTGCTTGTTAACCGGGTGTATCGTGCACCCCAGGGTGTACCAGAATTTTCCAAGGGTGTACCAACCTAATGGGTTGTACCAGATGTGTGCTTTGCAAGAAAAGTCACATTGTCTCACATATGTCCTTTGCTCCAGTGCAGTGTGTTAACTTTTCACAGATTTTAAAATCGTATCCATTGGGAGGTGCATTGTCTGTCTTTTCCTGCATGTTTGTTTGTAACGTTGGTCAGATTACCATCACATATTTTTCTTTTTTTATTTAAATGCAACATTCGGGAGTATGCCTGTAAGAAATGTTAGGTAACCATTGCTCTAGCTTGAAATTTTTTTCTGCTAATGTACCATCCATGTTTTTCTCTGCAATGATTGTTTTGTAATAAGACACGTAACAATATTTTCCACATTACTTTTCAAACAGTTAGCTGGAGCTAAGCGAGAACTTAAACGAAGAGGAAGTGAGAGATCTTTAAGTTAGTTTTAACTTGGCATTTTTTCAATTCAGATTTTAAGCTGTTATCTTATACTTTTGAAAGGTATTGCAGTAAGTTGTTGATCCTCAAAGAAAATTGACATGCGCAATTTTTTAAAGAAAAACTTAGTAACGAAAGGTATCTATAAAAAAGGGCATAGTAACTATCAAAGGAATTACTTTAGTGAATCAAGTGAAAGTATGGATGTCAGCAAGTCACATGCTGAATGCAACGTAACTGACTTTTCTGGGAGAAAGGTCGAGATTTAGCAGTGTACAGTTATAAAAAAAGTTGTTCAAGAAAAAAAGGCTTGTATTAGAAGCACAAATGGAGGAGCGATACCTGCATCGTGTATGGGTTTTGTCGCACAAAAGAAGAAATGCTGAATCTGCATCTTTGAGGGCATTGCTTGTTTTCTACAACCTATTTGATAAAAGTAATTCAGCTCCAGGACGTCTCAAAAACGTGTGAGGTCACAGCATTCTGCTCATCAAACTAAGTCAAAGGTATTCTTTGAAGCATCTCCAGAAAGTCATTGTCGATGGATGAAAAAAAGCCTTTCCATGGAGAAAAAAAGCCATTTCCAAAGTAAGAAAAATTCCACTATTAAGCAATACAACTAAATGCAGATGTCTTCATATTTCAGAAGATTTGTTGAAGCAAATTCTTGACAAGCTGAAGAAAACTCAGTTGTTTGGTATGTAGCTTGATGAAACAAATATTTCAGAATAGGTTCAGTTGATTTTGTGTTGTAGGTTTGCCAATCATGAAACAAAAACCATTGGCGAGTTGTGCTGTCTTAACATTGGAGTTTGCTCAACTGCTCAAACCATCTTTGCCAAATTGAATCAGTTCATTGAAAATCATGGATTTGATTGCATGAAGTATAAGGCAGTTGCTACCAACAGAACAGCAATCATGCAACGCATGACTAACAGAGTTGTCCGAAAAATCAAAAACATTTACCTTGACTGTGTTTCAACCTGATTTTAGAGGGATTGTTCGGTCACAGACTGAAGTTATTTGCAATGACCAAAAACTTTTGTTCATGATGCCATTTTCAGTCATACAAAAATGTCCCAAAATAAAAAAATGACTGAAATGTCTCCACGAAAATAAACCTAGGTCTCAACTCACTTCATCTTTAACTGAGAATTAATGGTTAGAGGTTAATTTAAGAATATAGCCCGAGGTTAGGTTCTTGAGGATGTCAAACAATTGATAAATTCATCCTCTCGCATTTGAAAAAGCATTGAACGTTTTCAGTAGTGTGCAAAGATATGATAGCAGACACAATGAGATTATATTTCATACTGAGGCATGCTGGTTATCCAGAAGAAAAGTTTTAGAGAATGTGTTTCAATTGTGGCAAGAGGTGCGTGTTTTCCTTGCTCAACAAGAATACCCAATATCCATTATATTTCAAGACAATTTTTGGCTTTGTTTGAATCTGAATTCTGTGGCATGGATTGTGCAGCCATTTACATGAGGAAATTGACTTGTGCTTTTCGCATGTAGCAGCAACAACGTAGAAAACGGCTGGACACGACACACGTAACACTGAAATTAATGAAAGTCAATCTTCTTGCTCATGAAGTTTGTACAACACCCAGTATGAATAAAAAAGAAATCATCTCATTTACTGTTATTGCTCCCGCTGAATTTCATCCGCCAGTTGTGAAAACCGTGCTTTTAATCCTGTTTCAAAGGTGTTTTTCGTAAGAGGATCAACATCCTTGATCAAGTTTGTTTTTTTCATTTTATTTCGACAAGAGCAGAAAATCCTTGCTTGCAAATGTAGGTTGTTGGCATGCGATCAAAAACGTAAATCGCTTATTAGGTGAGATTTTGGTATTCAGGAATGCTGAGAAGTGATACACAAAAATCTGCTAAGAAGGTGACATACACAACGTAAAAATCACTTACATTTTATACTTTAACAGCACTAAATTTTGGTGCAATAGCAAGGGTGTACAGGTTTTCCAACAAGTTTAAAAGGGTGTACCAGTACAAAAAAGGTTGACAACCACTGTTCTATGTTATCCATAGCCAAGAGTTTATATGCAATAAAGTTTGCCAACAGCTGATCTGAAGTATTTTTGCAGGGCCCTGGAGAAAATTATGATCTTATTACAGCCCCTTTACTTATCTGTGTTATGGAATATTTGCCATGAGATGATGACCTTAGAAGAAAATATGAGGAAAGGCCAAAAAGTCATCTATTTTCACAATTTGTTTGTGGCCATTAAAAATCTCTGTGACTTGAACTAAACACATTGTCATATTTTATGTTTTTAGGAAGTATGTACAGAACTGACACCAAACATTTAAAAAGCATTATGCTAAACTTCAAACTTGTTAGGTTCTGCAGTCTTCGTGATACAACAATGTCTATTCAGGGTACTAAGTTCTACAACATGTTAACCAATGCTACCAATTCCAGTACCATCACTTCCAACTTTTAATGCTACCTGTAGTTTTGTAGCTTTATTGAAATGATCTCATTAAAAAAAAGACATGCATGGCATTTAATCCTTCAGTTTTTCCTCAGTTTCAGTAAGTCCAATGCTCAGGTATTACAGTTTCACTCATCTATAAAAGGATTTTGGTGTTAGCTTTGATCTGCATGTAGCATTTAAGTAATGATTAAATGCATGCTATTATGTTTTACCTATGGTGTTTTTAAGATTGTTATGCTGTTTTTAAGATTATTACAGGATGGCTATGCTCCCATAATCTTTTCCTCTTCTCATTTGCTAGCAAACCATAGTTTTAGCCTTTGCACTAAACAGATGTATTGTTGACACCTAAGTCATAAGTCGTTCAGCGTTTAGTGAACTTGGTCTTTATGAAGCCATTACCAGAATTAAAGGCCTTAACTGAGAAGTACTTGAATGTTGTAGGCAAAGTTTGGTGTGTGACATTCAAAAATTGCATCCATCTGCCTGAAACGTCTAGAGCTCTGTGAGAATGATGAAGTTTTCCCAAATCTCCAAACTTTAAAAGTTAAAAATCAGACTCACATTTGATACGGGGTGGATTCCCTGCCATGATATGCACTGCAATGGCATGATTTTGGTGGGAAATTCAGCTTGTGCAGAAAGCAGTTACTGCTAGGTGTTCTCCAGCTATAGGCTAAAGCAGTAAACCTGGCAAATATTTTGTAGCCTTTATACTAATTAATTGCCAACATATCAAATCATTTTCAAAACATTTTAGGCTACATGCTACCTCAACAAACCTGGGCCTACCGATGCTACCATTTTCGTAAAAGTTTTACTTCTTTGAGACAATAAAAGCAGCTAACATTGGCATTAAGCAAGTAAACTTTATCAAGATGCCTAAATATACTTACAGAAATGTTTCTAATACATTCTTTAATGCTTTCCTAACATTTGCAAGCATATCAGTGCACTTCTATCACACAAGTCATAGTCCTGGTCCAGTGGACCTGGTTCCACCAAGGTGGACCAACTCAAAAGTACCATGCTTTCCAACAACCTCTGAACCAAAGAGAGTTTGGATTCTCACTCCAAGACCTAATGCTACTTAAAATCAGTCTAGCACCACATTTTTAGACTGTTTCCAGCCATGAATTTTTTAAAAAATTACAAATATATGTTGGCAGGAACTTCTGAAAGCAAAAACATAAATTTTTGTCTGCCAGGAACAGTGAACACCATACCGTGGACAGATTTACGTCAGCCGATACTCAAAGTGTTAAGATAAAAACTGTGAGGCTGAAATCAAGATCATCTAAAATTTTTAGCTCCGGCTTTAGCTCCAACATCTAAAAGTTCTTGACTTCAGCTCCAGATTGATGTGGTGCATTGAAAGATTGAAAACTGAAAACCATTGCAATATTTGTACATCTCACCCCACAAGCTAGGGTTGTAGAACTGGAACCCAAATTTCAGGCTCTGGCTCCAGCCATCTAAAATTTCTTGGGCTTCAGCTCCACACCCCTGCCTGCGGATCACTAATGACACTAAAACACAAAAAAAGTACAGAAAACAAGTATAAATGAAATTGAACTAGGTAGTTTATGTTTGGGGGTCAACTACTTAAGGGATCACTTTTCTTGTTTCCTTGCTATAAGCTAGATTTAGTCACTTTACTTCCAAGTAGCTTGTGTTATTCTGTGTGTCAGTGGCTAGTTAGAATTGTTATGTGCTCTTGAAAGCAATGGTAGATTGAAAGCACTAAGTTGCATACAGACCATTTTAAGACCCCAGCTTGCATTAGGCCTTTGGCACCAAAAATGGGACAATAACATCACAAATGTAATTCATTACAATTATTTGCTACATGCATGATTACAGTTACAAATAAACAAAATCATAATGTAATTGATTGTGGTTATGATTACATTGAAAGCAATCATGATTACAATCAAGATTACAGCTTGTCTTGAAGCACCCGCATAAAGAAAACAAAACCCTTTTGCATGGTTTGATGTAAGTATATTTAAACAGCTATCATGTTTCTGTAGAAACAGATAAAAGTCTTCATCTGGGTTACTAGAAAAAACTTGATCTTCATCATCTAACTCAGAGCTTGAGTCACACGTCTGTGGTTCTCTAACAGTTAACATTTCATGATTGTCATATCCATGTAGTTTGGAAGATTTGACCATGTTAGATGCATTGTTGGTAGTCATTGTGTCACTTTGTTAATGATTTCAAAATTGTTAAGTATTTCTTCAAACTAGGCCACGATGTTGTCAGCTGTGTGATGACCTGTGAATTGTCTGCAAGCCACAGCATTGTATAGCTTCCTAGCTGGAACAGTGTAAATTCACCACCAAAAGCTCTGTGTGCTGCTGGACTATTTTTGATTTAATGCACACAGTGTTCACGCACACCAGGTTAGCAATTGTGTCCGGACCTTTGATGCCCTGCTGAGAAACAATTTGTATGGATTTTTTATACGATGCGCATCTTCATCCAACTTTTTTATTTGTTCACTTCAAATGTCTGGTGCTTTTTACAAATCTTCATTTTTCCTCAGTCATTCAATGGTCCTGTATTATGGAGACTAAATGCAGTAATTGTTGGTTATTATTTCAGTTTTCACGTCTCATCAGTATTGCTTTTGTGTAGTAAAAAAAGTAAATGCGCAATATATACAACCAAGCGTACAAAAGGTTAGAAAAGCTCTTAAAGTGTTTTGCTCCACTCTACGTTGGTCATGTGCAAAACTGATTCTGGTATGCACTACTGTGTGGCTAGCCATTTGTTGTGCTCTTGTGGCTATGATTGTGTCTGTATGGACCACGAGTCTGCAATAAACTATTGTAAATTATCTTTAACTTTCAATTTTTTATCAGTTAGTTGTTTACCTTAAAGTTTTAATGCTAGAATACCTTCATTTCTCTTGCACTACTAGCTCACTTGTATTGTCAATTGTGATGGGTTTATGACAATACAGTTTGGGTGCTGTTAAAATGTTTTGCTCCTACCAGTGTGATCGTGTGCAAACACCTATTCTGTAATGTGTTTTGGCTATCCATTTTTTGTGTTCCTATGCTGTTTGATTGCACGTATGATATGGACCATGTGTCTGAAATGAAATATTATTATTATTATTAAATGACTTTCCCTATGACATAGCCATAACAACTGATAATAAGAGAGGAGGTCCAGCCCCCAAAACAATGTTTCATAGCGCAGTGACATAGTATGTAGATTTCCAAGTATAATCGTGAAAGTAATCATTGCTTACAATTAAACGGGTAATGTAATCTGTTATTACTACATGTCATTTATTGTCAGTTTAATCAATAACGATTATGATTATTCAAAAAACCAATCACCGGTATGTTTGAGTACGATCACCCTATGTCTGTTTGGCATTATGTTTTGAGGGAATCAGATTCACTGTTTCAATGCACATACTTGCAGAGAAAAACACCTGAACAGTAGAATAACTTATTTTTGATGGGAAATCAAAAAAACTCGGGGGGGATTAACTTCAGAACCCCCTTATGAGCCAACTCACAATGAAAGGGAATTGTGGACAAAATTATTGGGTTCTAATTTTCCCACATTTATGCAAAGCTGCCACCTCTTCATTTGAAAGAATTGACAGAACTGTAATGGATTTATCCACTAGTGAAGCTCTCAGTGACAGGCGATTTAGTTGCACAATATAGGCTTCAGTTTTAAACATTATCCTTACTCAGCAAATAATCAGTCATGTTGGCTATACAAGACTATATATTTCACCTGTTGGGAAGGGATCTTCAGCTCTGTAAAATGTGTAAAAGTGGAAGGTATTTTGAAAGCCCAGTGACTTGAGAGGAATAAAATCTTGCTAGCTGTTTTTCCATAGATAAGAAAATGCCATAACAGGAAGGTACTCTGCAATACAAAGTTAAAGTATGAAGTGCATAGAGGCTCAATAAACCAATGAATAACATTACAGTTCACAATGCATGAGCAGGTTAGCTTGTTTGCGAGAATATGTTGACATAGCCGCAAGGTAGATCGATGAATAGCCATGACCAGGGTTGGGAGATACTTATCAGTGCATTGTCTAGGTGATCTCTCATAATTGGCCAAATTTTTGTACTTTAGGCCAAATGCGTTTTTCATTTTTTCATACGTTTTTCATTTTTTCATAAACAAGTATTTTCATCAACACAATTTAGCAAGTTAATATTGCCTGACTGACCAGATTTTCAACCAGGCAGCAAATCAAGTTCTGTCAACTGATTACATAACAATGATCATTATGCATCTTTAACTGTTTCTGTTCTAAATTTTAACAATTTGGCTGCAAAAGGTCAAGTTCCCAACCTTGGCTGTGACTTGCCATGGTCTACAAACAAGCCAAAATAAAGGAAATAAAACCACCCAAAACATTATTTTACATGGCAAGACACAAAAAACATGACAACAATGAGCACCACGAATAGGTAAAAAATGAAGTAAGCACAATGGGGATTAACATGTCTTCCAGGCTACTAAAGCATTTCTTGGAGTTCAAATTACGGCAGCATTGAAAGCCATGTAGGTTTATAATCAGAACACAATACCACCAATATTCTGCTGTGAGTCCCAAGTAATGGTGTCAGTTACAAAAAATTTTTATTCTGCTGGGTTGCAGCTATTTTCCCACACTTACTAATCCGAAACACAATCTTAAATACCTGAAAAGAACTGCTGGCAGCACATGCAAAAATACAAAACAGTACCATCACAGAGGAAGAAAAAATGACATAGTCCAAATCGGAACCAAAGACAATTTGAACAAATGACTGAAAAAAAACAACTAATAAACAAAATAGACATGACAAAGAAACACAGTGATGACCAGAATTAAACCATAAACAAATGACTAATGAAACTAAAAGCTCTCAGAAAAGTACATTTTTGATGTGCATGAAAGAATGAATATAGAAACAAGAACATACTTGTTCTTATTGTCATTAATAATGTACACATTCCTTGCCTTTTACTGTTTTGATGTATTCCATAGCAAAATAGACATTAGGATTTAAAGTGTTAAAGTATGTCAATGAAGTAAAATTTCAAAAAAATTATTGTTATTCACTCTATTTTGCTTTTGCGTTTTTGTAATAATTGTATTGTACTAATGAGATGTGATATATATATTGTTGCTGGTGGAAAAGTTTCTGTGACAAATAAACTACTTGCCTTCTTATATAAAGCATTGTATTTCAGTTTCAGTAAAACATGTTTATGTAAAATATATATGTTAAGTCTAGGTGATTTGTTGTAATTTTTGCTAATTTTTTCCAATTTCCCAAGGACTTTGTTCATGTGTGAACCAATTAGCACCTAGAGAATCATTAGTTTTGCAAAACAGTTAGGCACAGGAATCCTGATCTCTAATCTACAAATTTACTTTTTGTTTTTGCTTGTTTTCAATGTGGACATGGTGCAAATAAATTGCCAGATTAGAAGTGAGTGCTATAATGCAAATAAATTGCAGGTAATCCACTTTGAACAGTGCTAGACAAACCTTTTACTGTCATCTTTATACTGGTTAAGTGGTACGTTAAGTTGACAGGTTGAGCATGTGCCACCCATGTTGATAGGCTAGGTTGGATTCCTGGTCAAGTCATACTGAAGACTTGAAAAACAGCACTTGTGGCCTGCCCAGCCTCATGCTCAGTGTTGATGGGTGGATGCAAGAAAATGGTTCATGTGTGGTGCTGCCAATGACTCACCACCAGCAAAGGATTCGCTAAAAGTAGCCGCATGGCACATATGTAAATAGAGATGGGTGCCATAGATAAATTGTGACACATGAAAGGACTACAAAATCAAGTATATCATGAAAGTTATGTGCATGTTATAAATATGTTTACCTTAGCACATATGCTAATATGCAAGTATACCAGTGTCGGCTTGCATGTAGGCATCGCTGAACTGCAGCACCCCCTATTTTCACAATATATTTCGTTTTTAGGTCAGTTTATTGTTTAATTTTGATATCTATTGTTGCATGAACACGAAGAGTTGACAATGTGTCCTCCCTACCTGAAACGTTTTGCACAAAGCTAAATATTAGATTTCTGTTTGTTTTTGTATGGAAAGCACTGCAAATAAGAAAAACTTAGAGCTGCGAGTGCTTGCAGTGCTGTTGTTGCTATGGCAAAGCATAGGAAGGTGGTAGCCTGTCAATCAAGCACAGACAACTTGGAACTGTGAGCCTGGAGCTGTGGTTTCCATAGTGCTGGCCTGGCAAGTGCAGTAGTATGTGACAGATAGCAGAATCAGTGTTCATCCTGGTGCTGGTGAGAAGCAGGGTACTTAAATTGTTGACTTTAAAGCAGCTATGTCCAACCTGCACCTGTGCGCCACATGTGGCCCAGGTTTTGTGTGGCCATGTTTAGGTTTTCACTGTAGTGAAAGTATCCTATATACTGGCAACCTGTTCTTTTTTTGATAATCTTGAATTTGCAACTTTGATGCAGGTGGTCTTTGGTGCCAGTTTATCACATATGTTACTGTTGTAGTCAGGATTCAAATGCTTTCAGTGCATTGCTTTAGCTAAATTGAGTTTGCTAAGATCCAATAAGCCATTCAATGTGCAGCCCTCATTAATATGTCATTCAGCATGCGGCCTTGGTTAAGATAGTGGCCTAATTTTTGGCTCAGTAAGCCGTTTGGGTTGGACATAGCTGCTCTAAAGCTTCACAGTGCACCATGATATGACACGTTGTATTAAACTGGTATTGAAGCTTACTGGCCGTGATTGGTAGATGTTTTTATTCTAGACAGCAGGAAGATAGAGTGAAAAAATAAGAATGAAATAGAAGTGGCACCATGCCTATTTGCACAAGGTTTTTTCTTTTATCAGTAGGCTTAGTCACTTTGTATCTCATTGGTAGGTGGTGATTTTAATGTGTGTATTGGCTACAAGAGGTTGAAAATTCTTCCTGAGGTGATGTTGCATGTGGAGTTGATCTGGATTTACAATGCAAGGTGGTTTCGGGGTTTTAAGTTGATTGGTGGAAAGTGTGTGGGCTGTATTCCAGAACACGCCTTGAGCACATGCTTGACTTGATGTTTTCTTAACCTCAAATTAAGAACACTGTAGAATATCATTTTGTTGAAGTAAGCCTACAGTTGTGAATTGCGTCAGAATTAAAACCAGTTATAAAAGTCAAGCTCAAGTTCATGCTTGTATTCAAATGTCAAGTCGGCTTCAAGAAAATATCTTGACACTGAAATTAAATGTGACTTAATACTGTCCAACGATTTGACTGTAAAGCATTGCAACACAGCAATATACGGAAGTCTCACAATTGGATCGTAGAAAGATAAATGTCATAACAGTCTGCGCTGCCTTGGAAAATGTGATGCTTTTTAGCCTTTATAAAATCTTTGTTGGGAGTAGTTGCAACACCCCCTTGAATCACAGTCATGAGCTGCCACTGATACATACCATAGCAGAAGTATTTTTAACCTCTAGCAAGATTATATCTCTTGGTATATAGTTTATTTTTATATGTAATGCTAGTTACTCATCTCATTAAGAGCATTGTATAACAATTTCTTTTGCAAAAATGTCACTTGAGTGGTGAGGCTGCATTTTGGAGGTTTTGCAAATTTGTAGAAACTGAAAAACCCTTTAGCTATCATAATTTCCAGATCCACTCTGGCCTGGAGAGGTTGCATCTGACATGCTCCAGCTGTGGATCAAATAGTATTTTTGGAAGGGCAGACTGTGCTTTTCAGTCATACAAGGCAATCACTCTAGGTGTTGGTAATTGGTAGACAGGTGGGGAGTATTTATCCACTCTGGCAGCTACTGCAGCTTGATGCGACCCCAACGTATTGACTAGGTAGAACTTCCTTGGGATTCCCTAGCCTATAGCAACTCAGTGACCCTAATCTTTGTCCAGGCTAACTTCAGATATTTTTCAAAGTGATAATTTTTTCTTATAGCTGTTCTGAATCCACACATGTGATTGTCACACTTGTGATTGGCTCCTGCTACTCGGTAAACAACATTCTCAACTTCTATCCTAACGTACCAAATACTGTACCTGTATTTGCAATTATTGTTAATACATTAGTATATCACTACTGTTTAATACAGTGTTTCTCAATCTTTTTTTGGCTAGTGCCCCCTTTTCTGAAAAACGAACTTATATTGCCCCGCTACCACCTCTAGCACACATACCAACACAATTTTTTCGAATTGTATATTTGGGATGTTTGAAAATGATCAAAACAAGAATGAGCGCAAAGATGCATTTCACTATAAAACTTAATTTGGTAAATCAACTCATTTAGTAGTTGCAAACTGTTAGAGTTAATGATTTGGAAACTGTTACAGTTCATGAAGGGCTCGATTTCGTTTGAACCGCATTAAACTTGGACAAGAAGCTGAAGATTGCTGATTTGGCTTTAATGAGGTTAACGCCATTCCCCTGCAATTGCAAATTAACTTCATTGAACTTCGTGAAGATATCTGTGGACTGTGACAGCCAAGATACTGTATCTGTGACACCCTTTGACAGCTACCTTCTGTGTGCAGCAACAGGCGTATGAACTCTCTTCATCATTATCTGAGTGCACCATATTGCCTAAACTTAGCAGAACACTTCTAAAAACCCTTTGGTGTCCATTGATCAATCCATTAATACTCTGCCATGTTTTTAGTAGCTTTTGAGTTCGGAGCAGTGCAGGATTGAATTTAATCCGCATATTTTGAAAGTTTTTGAACTTTGCCGTGACACTTGCAGTTGTCCACTGACTCTACCATCTCTCTCTCCGTGGATTTCCTTCGTGTTGCTCAAGCTAAAGTGCGTTCTGAAACACACTTCTGTTTTCCGGAATCTTTTCGATTCCGTTTAGGTAACTTGTTCTTGTTGACAGCTAACACTATATGTAAAAAAATATAAATTGCCTTTCTATTTTCGAAGTGAACTTGCGCAAGGTTATTATTATATTTGTGATCATCAAACCACTCCATCCAAAATTAGCTCACGCTTTTGGTTACAGGGTGAGTCTAAGTGCAAGTGTGCATTCTCAAACCTGACTGGTGATAGTCACTGCATAACGAAACAGGCATTATTAAGTAGCAGCTTACACGTGCCAAGAAGTACAGCTGACGAAAATTCCAATCATAATCATTTCATTATAGAGGACAGTTTTACTGTGCAGCTTACCTTTAGTGATGGAAACTGCAGCTCATCAATTTATCTCCTAGCATTTCACCTCTGTTTTGTTTCCAAAATGTAAGTTTTTATTTACAAATTACATGCATACATGTTTGTTGATTGGTCACTCAAAGTTAGTAAGACAACATAAATTTAATTATTAACTAGGTCTCCTATCGCCCCCTAACCGCCCATTTCTGCTTCACTGCCTCCCAATCGCCCATTTCTGCTTCACCACCCCCTACAGTTTCTCACCACCACCAGGGGGCGGTACCGCCCATTTTGGGAACCACTGGTTTAATACCTACTGAGCGTTTTGACTACTGTATGTTGCAGAAGATTTTTTGTCATTAAAATGTTAGTGAAAATACTATCTTACATTTGACTGCTGAGGTATTGAGTCATAATCAATGCATAATTGATTTTTGGTAATCTTGGAGAATTTTGTATTTTATGTTTCTACATGGGATTTCAACATTAGTTCTTTATTTTTTATCTTTTTGCAACAAACAATATTTGCTGCAAAGGTGCATCACAAAGAAGGGAGAATCGGAGTTCAAGACTGCTTTCAGAAGCCTTTGTTTTTGAAGTTTTTTGTCATAGAAGGCTAATAAATATTGAAGGAAGTTTTCAGTTCGACTTGAGCTGTATGGTCGGTTGCTTTGTGCATGTACAGTCTTCCTCATTTATGCCATAGTAATGGCAAACATTAATCAGTTGTCAAAGGGTGAATGTTGTTTCACAGCCCTCCCATTTTCAGTTGGAGAAACATTAAATATTGCCACTGAACTTACAACATCTAACAATTTGCAGTTTTCCAATGAACAAAAATTTCGAAATTGTTCCTATGGTCACTCCAAGATTTTACAAGCTGTGTGCACATGGTTTGAAAGTTGGCAGCCATGGCAACATCGCATTGTGTTTGCTGGAATTATAAACAGACTCTCAAAAGGCCAAATAAGAAGCCTCAAGATGATTGTTGAATCTGTGTTTCATCGAGATTTTATTGCTAGTTGTAGCGATGCATATCCAATGAAAAAAAAAAAATTGAAAGAAACAACTGCAGATGATGCTACTGAAAAAGAATGCAGCTGGTCTCTAAAACTCCAAACGAAAATAAACAAAAAAGCACCTGTTTTGGTGAATACTGCCAATCCACACCAAGAGATTAAAGAAGAAGATGTGCATACAGTTGTGAAAAAGCGCAATGTCTGTGACTCTCCATTTTTTACTGCCGTGGTTAAGCATTTGCCGGTTGCTGAAGTTTATTCACAGAATGCAGTTCATCATGAAAATCTTGAGCAAAGTACCAAAGATTTACTAAATAATGTGAACAAAAGAAATCATTCCAGCAGAGAAAAACAACTAGATGGCAAGCAAGGTGATCCTTCCACACGATTTGCAGTTGAAAACAAAATCAAGCAACCTGTGGAGCATCATTTGGAATCTCATGATTCAAATGAAACCTGTGGAGCTATTACCAGTAAAAATAACGGTGGATTGCAGCAAATGGTAAACAAATGTGAAGTAGCTGTAATGTAATTTTGAAGTTGCTCAACTGTTTTTTTTGCAGGTTTTTACAGAGAACAATGAAAACCGAAGTGTTCAACATTTAGGAGAAGAGTCTGATGATGCTGTTACCAAAAAGTTAGTAGTGCTTCTTTAAAGAATGTGATTTGATTTGTTCACCGCCCCAAGTTACAGCCCTACTTTTTCTCATTTCACTTATCACTTTTGTGCCATGGTGTAGCATTTTTGCAAAAACAAGACTGAAGGCAATTATAACTGTAACCAACCTCGCACGTGATGATAGGACTGGAGTAATAGTTACCTATACTGCCCACTGGACAAAATCTGTCAATTGGTTCGAATCAGCTAAAATGTGGTCATGGAAACATGCAGTAATCTCAGTGAAATGCTACAGCATCTTTTTAAAAGTTCTTAAATTACATTTGTTGTTACAAACAATGTGTTGTTTAAGTTCAGTAAATCAGTGGTTTTGCTCTTGAAGATTTTCAACGTAGCTATTCGTTTTTACGTGCAGGAGGCAATTCATGAAACGTAAAGCACACTGAATAATTTTGTGTCGGTAGAATTAATTTTAGACTGTATGTCTTGTATGGCATGAAACCAGTTGTTTTTAGGTCACCATCTCTGTGGACAATGGGTCCGTCTGACTCTTATTGTGATGGAACCAACTCCGAGTTTGGGAGCAAAATAACATCTCTTCCTGTAAAGCCCCAAGAATTTTTTTCTGGACATGTGAAAAATTACCTTCGGGGCAAACAGGTCTCTAGTGCCACAAAAATAGGAAGTGAATTTGTGAACAGGTAATTTAAACTGAGACAAATAAGCTGGGGTCAACCCGATTATTTGCTTGAGCGTATTTTTTTCTATTTAATATTTGTACTTAGTTTGTTATTGATGCACATTCTTCTGAGTTCGTTTTCTTGTTGTAAAATTTTCTTTTTCGTGCAGGTTGGACATTACTCGAAATAAAGCTCCATATCCAACTGCCACACAACTTTATAAATCAGAAAAATTGTGGTCTTCTCGCCATATGGCCGTTCGTGCGAAAACGGATAAATTGAAGGAAAACTTTCGTCAACAACTCAACCAAATATGGAATGTATGTTTTATTTCACTGCATGCAATTTAAACTCTTAAAACATCAACTTTATGGCAGCTTTTGTTATTGCATCTGGTTGCAACGTAGTCAACATATTTTTTAGTGGATTGAAAAGCATGAGGTACATTTTACCATCCGTCTACTCATTGAACTTTTGGCAAGGGCTGATTCGAAAGAAGTAAAGTACTTGGCAGACTGCTTGAAGTACAAGCAGACTGAAGGTTAGCATGTTTTATCAGTTAGCTTGCCTGCACGTAACGCGTTTACCATGCACATTCACTGTTTCGTGTTGCAGGTGGTAATAGTTCTAGTGATACATCGCTCAAAAAGTTTTGATAACTTCTTGCTGACTGGAAGTTTTTACTGGATTCGAAATTCTCATTTCGAAGCTTCTTGTTCAGCGAAAATGTTTAACGAATTTGAAACTGCTCCAATCGAAGCAAATCGTTCAGCGTATGTATGTAAATGTACCTGAATGTATTGACCCACGGACAGTGCACTAGATGTTAATTTTGTTGTGATTTTATGCCATAATGAAATCCATTGCAACCGCATTATTTTCTGTTGCAAAGGGCATGCTAACCCAATCTGATTTAGATAGCAGCATCTCTGACACTTTTTATCAATCTTACTAACTAAGCAATTGTCATTGCATGTTTTTTTAAACTTCGTCTTAGATTTGCTATACCGTGTGCAAACCAGCTGTTGCGCATCGCCAAAAGTTGTAATTTCTCTTGTCTTACTTTACAACTCCTCCTCTGCCGTGTATCGTCCTGTACACAACCACCACATTTGCAAAGGTTATGAAATTTTTTGGAGTTTGCAAAATCCTTAGTGCTTCGTCGTCAAATAGGACACGTAGAAGCGCGATACCATTGCTGAACGTCATTTCACCCATCAGTTAATATATCGCGATTGACAAATGCCGTACGGTGCTGAAGTCATGCGACAATCAGTGGCGGAGCGAGGCCAAGTGCCGCCCGGGGCCCACCATAAAAGTGCCGCCCTTTCCTCCTCTCAAATTTGTTTACAAGAATTTAAAATGAAGATCATGTTTCGTGCTTATTTGAAGATATAAGGATTAATAAAGCATTTTGAAAATCACGCTCAAACACTCACAAATTGAAATGGGTCTTGTTTTTCGTTGTCGATTATGAGTCTTACTTTTTTCTATTTGTCGCCACCTTCCTCATTATTACTTTTCCTAATTTTTTTTTCTTTCTTTACTTATGCATATATGGACCCAACATGTTTCGTCGAATTTTCTTCCCTGTTGGTTTTTAGTCTCCGGTAAGCTCCCCGCTTGGCTTTTTAATGGTTTACTCATTCCAAGGGATCAAACAAAAAAATAAGGAATGTGTTGGCGGGATACCTACTTTGCAGATGTAAACATTTAAGTATGTTGTTTCGTGTAGTATCCCTGTTTAAAACTAAAAAAGTGTATATACTGCATACAGCAGGCTATAATATTAATTTCATAATATGATTTCAGTGATGTAAAGGACATTTCATAGTTCACTTCACGTTTCAGCAGTGGTTTATTTCTCTTAAAATATATAAAAGGCTTCAAACGATAACTCTGTTGGCACTTGCGCGAGGCCCTCTATAGGTGCGGGACACATTTTGATAAACTATAGGCCTATTGGTCAAATAGGTTCGAAACTGGCTCTGGGTGAGAAATGCTGACTTGCAGCCTTCATTGTAACCTACGAACGTGGTCAAGCTGTTGGTTTTTTTCAGGGGTGTAGTGGGGTGGGAGCGTGTGGGAACGGCGTTCCCACACCTTTTTGCACGACATGAAAACATGGCTGCGATCTCACATACGTGATAGTGACACGTAGATTCGCACTGCTAGACAAAACCTGCAGTCAAACAGGAAGATCCGTTGTGGAAATTCGTGTAGGCGAATGCTCACTTTGTTCTAACTATTTTGTACGGTTTTCCTTTTTATTTGGTGTAGGAACGGCGTTCCCACACCTCTTTTTCAGCACTACTACCCTGGGCTTTTTCCAATTACACGTGTTATTCCTTGCCTTCGCTCGTTACCAACAGAACCGTCGCCGGAACGTCTTAAATAGGGAGGCTTTACGTTTGTGCAACGGGGCTTGATATTCTAAAATTTGAAAAAAATCTACTGATTTACAGTGTTTCATAGTTCAATTTGTGGGCTTGAAAATTTGTCTGGTGGGGTCTAAACCCACAACCCCGTGTGGCGACAGAACCGGTTACCAAGAGACATCTATTTCAAAAACTGTATTACCAAACCATGCCACATTCATAAAAATAGAGAAACACCTTTTCTAAGCTTTTCTTGTTGGAATGACTTTTCTATGATTGCAAATGTTAGTATACCGTTGAATAAAGGCGACTTCTACGAAACTCGACTGCCTACGAGTTGGCTCTGATCCACTTGGAGTTCAAACTTGCAATCTGAGCTCTAAGTTTGCCACGCATACACATCAACTGCACTACCCTCTTCAAGAATGTCATTTTCCAACACCATTACGTCATGCAGAAAAACAGCAGTTATATTGAAAGAGTTCTTCACTTCAACCGCCAAAATTTGATGTTGATAACCCCGCCTAATGACCAGGCTACAGCTTATGGCACTTGCTGAACATCAAAAACAGTATGAGATGTGCCAAGAAATGTCTTTTTCAATTTTGGTGATGGCAAGCAGCGTTAAGCCAACGCCTGAAGTATGTTTCTTGTCAGGGCGGTTGAGGTGAACACTCTTCCCAAAGAGCGCTTCGGCGATTCACTCAGGGGCTGTGGATCGAACACCCAACCCTCCGTGAAAGGCGGACTAACCATCACCGCCCAACGAAATGTTCATCGCCAATGCCTAGGTGTCAGGTAACGTTATGATGTGCCGTGGGGGCGTTGCTAAGGAATCAACGATAGGAGAAAAAGGATTAAACTATCCTTGACTATTTACCGTGATTTCATGCGGGGACTTTTTCATCAGATTTTCGGAGAAGGGGCAATATAAACCTAGAAATACCAGATCAGTAACGCTTGGTAATCTGCGGTCGAATGTCATCATCTCTTTCTGTTGTTCTAAGGGCTTTTGACTGGGATGGGGAAACGGCTTTTTATGGAGAGGAAGGTGTAAGGACTGGGGCGCAATTGCTCACCATGTAGGTGTGTTAAAAAACCCTGATTCCAAAACAAACATCGGCGTACTTTAGCACATTGGATTTGACCCAGATTTTTGAGTTAACATTTCATCAATTAGCTCACTCCACACCCAGATGTGTTTTTTAGGCTAACCTACCAGTCTAGGGCTTCTAAACACAAAAACTGAAAAGAGTTAGACCGTTTAAAACTTTATTCAAAAGTAATACAGAAGAGTTAGAAATTTTTAACTCCTTTCGAAATTTTATTTTTATCAACAAAGTCCCGCCCCACAGAAGGTGCCGCCTAGGGCCCCCTGGTCCCCCTTGCTACGCCACTGGTAACAATCCTTGTTTTCAGTCGTTCTCCAAGTCACTCTTATTTTCTTTCAGGGGGTGTCGAGGACACAGCTTTTCAACTTTTGCCAGATAAGTTTTGGCTCAATGTTTTCAAGTATTTGGAACCGGAAGACCTCCTTCAAACTGGATCGGTGTGCAGAAGGTGGTTCACTATCGTTAACAGTGACACATTGTGGATTGACAAATGCAAGGAAATAGGTGACGACATGAGCAAAATAGTAGATAAAATGCTTGCGTTTCAAATGATGTTTGTACGAAAGTAAGCGAGACTTCATTTTTTAGACTCATCGGTGGTGTAAAAAGTACTTTTTCAAGCGTTTGCAAAGCCGATGGTAGAACTGCAAGTTAAAATCTTTGTGGTTGGTGTTGCACTTTTGTTTTTGCCGTTCCTGCCCGTTGTCCCATTGCTCTCACATGATTGATTAATCGACTGCACTCTGTTGATGTTGCAGGGGAAAGGTTTGGTATTTATAACCTTGCCGAGATCATTGAAACTGCAGCTGCAAAAAATGAAACCCTTGACTGGAAACAGGCATACACTGAACTGCGTCATCAACTTGGTTGCAATGCGAAAAAAATCGAGCTAAAGTTGCAAAGCTCAGCGGCACCCGAAGGTTCTGAAATAGGTTGGAAGCGTTCACTTGGTTTTATATTTCTGTGCTTAAATAAAACAGTGATGAGCAACAACTCAGCAATCAAGTTCTCCGCAGACCGCTTGGCATCTGGTTGTCAAAGTACTTTACGTTAATCGTCTGTTAATAGTTGTTTGAATCGTTTCGTTATGCCGTAAAGATTTGAAAAATGAAAGATTTTGTCATGTAAACTTTTCCTTTCAATGTCAGTAGCCCTTGAAACTTTTTTGCCTTACGTGAAACCATGCCCATAGCCACCGGGGGACATTCGGGGAAGTGCCCTCCAAATTTGTTGTGCCCATAAATGTTTATACAGTTTGTGTTAAACATATAATAAAAACAAAAGTCTTGCCCCTCGAAAATGTATTTATCCTCCCCTATCCTTAAAACCTGGCTGGGCCTGCATGAAACTGGTCTGTGAGAAAGGTTGCCAACTCTGCATTGGTACATATAACGGTTAATGATCCACTATATATGCTTGCTTGTTAAGCGTAACTTACTTGTTGGTGGTAACTATGTAGTGACCATGGGCGTCCTCAGGGGGCGCAAAACGGGCATTTGACCCCCCACTGGAAATTGGGACCAAGAAAAAAAAATTCTAGAAAACGCAAAATCAGCAGTTTAATTCCAATTAGTTGGGTTAATTCTTGCAGTGACAGTTTGTTTGCCGATATGACACTCACACTGCACAAGAGTCAGGTTCACTGTTCTGGTAACATGCAGTGATGAGCTTGCAGTTCAGTTAATCCGCTCCTTCGGCTGCAAATGCAAGTTGCGAAACTCGCGAGCGAATTGTTCCATTAGCCCTTGTTGCGTCACAATAACATGGCAACATGTCTTTTAGAGGTGCACTTCAAGTTACGGTAGTAGCCGTTTTGCCGCATGTTATGTAACTGTTGAACGCAGACATCTTGGCAGGTAATGCAGTGAGACCGACTGCTAATAGCGGTAAACCATGTATACTAGGTTTATACCAATGGGGCGCAACTTGTGACTCGGCGGCATATTTTGTGTGGCTTTTCTTGATAAATTGCAGTATCTCAAATTGATGAGAGTTGTTACCTCATACTGTCTTTAACGTTTGTTTCATTTATCAATGTGTTTACACGAGCTCATAAGACGTAAAGTTAGTTACCAGAGAGCCTACGCGATTTGATAACGAAGGTAGTGAACCTAAAGCTCAAGTTATAGGCTACTTAAGTTCCCAGAAGAAAATTCCATTTTTTCAGAAACACATATTGTCAAAAGCATTGTCATTTTCCAAATGTCAGAATGAGAAGGCATGCTTTTCGCGAAGAGGCAATCGCAGGACCACAAAGTGGAAGAATTCAACAATAAATTGTAAGACTAGTGCGGAGTTCCAAGCCAGATTTGACCATTTCCAAGAGTTAAAACCATGCTTTGCATTCTTTGTAAACCCATTCATCGTTAATGTAGTCAGTGATGGCTGTCCAATTTGCCAACCGTTTGTCACAAACGTGTCTGCTGTAGAAACGAAACTGACTGGCTCTAAGAAAACTTTAGTCAATGACACTCAACAGTTAATTTCTGGTCACAGGTTCCAAAAAATACCCAGAATTCGAAAGACCAGTGTACAACTCCATTCTGTATATAGCACGACATATTGCTGTGACTTTTTTCTCTGTGATGAAGTTCGTACAATCAAATCATCGTGCAGCCCTAAAAATGAACACTTGGGAGAATTAATGCGCACAGCTTTAACAAAGTATTGCCTAGAATTTCGGGGACTAGAAGATAAAACAAAAACTTGATATTGACAATTACTGTACATCATTTCATGTAAAACTTGCATTCTTTACCGTACTTGTATTGACACTGCAAACTGCGTTTGCGGTTTGCTGGTGTTTTTGGTTTTCTACAAATGGCTCTTCCATTGAACAAGTTCGCCCACCCCTGGTTTATACTATGTGTAAAGAAACATGAGTGGAAAAAAAGCATTGCTGCCAACAAAGCGCATTTCTTACAACCAATACTCCTTTTAAAGTGCGCAACTGCGCAGTACCATTTGCACAGTGAAATCTCATCCCGCGCACTTGTAACAATCCAAAACATTGGAAAAACACGAAAACAAGGGAATCTATTTGAATTAAATATGTATTTTGTTCGTATTTTAATAAAATTTTATACTTACTCCAATAATTCCCAAATTCGTAATTCATTTAGAACTCTACTAACTCAGTCTTAAAATATCCATGCTAACTGAAACAAACATTTGCTTAGTGTAAAATTTTCTTAGAGGGAAAACACTGTTTGCAACTGTTGCCGTAACATTGGGCATTTTCTTTGTGGTGTGAAAGGGTGACGCGTTTTGTGTACATCCATTTGCGTTGCATCGTCAACAACCTGAAAACGATAAACGAAATGTCGACTTTGCACCTCCCTTGGAAAAATTTCTGCTGACGCCTATGGTAGTGGCCATAGGGAAATGCCATTGTAACCGCAATAGAACAAAAGCTTCGATTGAGAAATCGTTAATACGCGCGCTTGAATTTTGCAGGAAAGCGATTTGTTTTATTTTAACTTAACGGCTATTCTGATAACGCTGGCTGCATGCTTGCATCAAATATAAATGAACATATAATGTACAAAAGAAAAAGATCGGGTTCTCTCCGACGACGGCGTACCTGCAGATGAAGAAAGTTACAAGCACCTGGCTGAAAAATATAAAAGCTACAAGTCCTTTCGGAGACACATCACAACTCCGAAACTTGAGCCTGTTGCAAAAGACGAGCAGCAACCGCATGTTGAGGAGAAACCGCCGGAGAAGCATGATGAGACCGAAGAAGCAGATTCAAAAAACATTCTTGCAAAACGTAACTTATTTCTTTTTTCTGCGATCAAGGATGTGCAATGAAACTACATTTTGTTGACCGTGGGTTTGATGACTGCGGTGTTTTTGTAACTACCCGTGACAAAAACACACAACCAAGGTTCAAACGTAGGTTGGAAAGGTTTGATAATGCGGCGTTAATATTCAAGTGTGATAGATAGTAATGCTCTGTTGTTGGCAACTGGCAACTGACGTAGAATCAACCTTGGCAGTTCATACTTGACCATACCATTGCGTACCCTTACCTGGTTTCAGTCATTTTATTGCAAAAAGTGATGTTGACTTTTAAACATGGGATCTCGTCACATTTAAACCAGCCACGCTATGAATGCATACTTCTTTGTAAGAAGTAGTGCGGCAATACAATGCATGGTAATGTTTTTATCGTCGAAACAAATGCGCGTGCAGTCGATCCAAAAAGATTCTTTCAAACAATCCGGAAGTCTTCTATTCGTTGCTAAGCTACTGTATAGCAGATGAATTTGGGTGATTACTCCTACGTGTTGACAGAACAATTTTGCTTTGAGCAATGGGAAAGAAACGGTGCAGTGACATGTAGGCATGTATTGACTCGTATATTGTTGTTTTTCTCCAGTCGCTGGTGCTAAACGTTAACCTTCCATCTCGTGCGTCTGTGAACAAATGGTTTCGAAAAACTCCACAAAACATTAACGCATAACGCATTCTTTTGGAATGAGTCTATACTATTGGCGTTTTTGGTATTTTAATCAAGTTTCCTCTTTTTCAGCGACAATACAGCCTCGCAAAACGAAAGATAAAAAGAAATCAGGTGTGTTTGTGCATGTTAATTAATTTTATAAACAATAGCAAGGCACTTGACACTTTGTATGTTTTGTAGCTCTTTCGTTATACCTTTCGCAGATGTTCTATGACCCTCAGTCGATAAAAATTTTCTCATTGAGAGAATACAAAGCAATATATCGTAGAAAAAACAAAGTTAACGATGATTTGTTAGATAAACAACTGCCTTAAAAACGAGCAGGCAACATGATTTATTCGCAAATTTCAATAGGAAACACTTTGTTGGTGGAGTTGGACGTAGTAAAGAAAAAAATTCGCCATGAGTTTTTATCTCTTTGAAAAAATTTTCTTCTTAGTTTTGTCAATAAAAATGTAACTTTTTTCTGAAGAAGTTTTTCAGAGTGATTTTTTTAACATAGAGGTATTTTTACATGACGCCAACGGGACAGCACATTTGACTGCGAATGAATATGGTGTGGATGTGATCGAGTTTGATAGTAGCAGGCACTAAGCCTGTCACTCCAGCGTTAATGAACTTCAGGGTAGGATTATCCAACTGAGTAACACGCTAGTTTTTTTCGTTTGCTGACACGAACCGTGAAGTTTTAACAAACACTTCAACGTGGCCGCAGCGGTCCAACCGCATGTGACTGGGGCCGACCCTGAGAAACAGACGTCAGACGACGAACAGAAACATAACAAAGAAGATGTCTTTGCTGAATCCTCTCCTCACAAAAACGCTCCGGCCGCGGGCGGATTTCTTGAAATGTGGAAAAGTATCAAAGAAGGTGCTTCCCCACAGGCATGGTGTGGTGGTCCTGGTGGTGTAGCATGCACATGATTTGTGTGACACAGCTGTCGGAAGAAAAGTGTTCTTCCATATGACGGCGTCTAATTGGTAGAAGCTTTGTTTGTGTCTACCTTTTGTCGTAACTGTCGAGCTAGCGAATAGAAGTCAGTCATTTACTTAAGTTCAGTACTTCATTTTTTATTTGAAATCTCACACTCGAGTCAGATTTATAAAACCAGCTACTTTGGTTTAAAAATTTTCCAATCCTCAAAGGGCAGTGGTGGAATGTTTTTTTATGTGACTAATGTTTTTTTAATGTTTTTTGACCGAAAGAGATCTTTAAGAGGAAGATCGTTGCTGCATTAAGATATTTAACGAAGCTATTAGCATAATAGCCTAACGAAACTATTAGCATTTAACGAAGCTATTAGCAAACGCAATTTTAGCATTGTGCAGTCTAAAGATTGCAGTAACATACTTTGGCTTGTGTGTGGTGAGTAGTGCCGGTAGATGTTTTGAAACATATTTAAACCAAATATAACCATGTTACATGTTTCAAACTTTCACTTTCTCCAATTTTTCTAATTAATTTAAAAATCTCGTGTTAGCGAATTGGGGTTGAATTGAAAATATTGTTTTTGAAGTTATTAATGTGCAAGTGAAAAGGTATTTCAATTTTGTACGCTGCATGCATGACCAAGCCTCTTAATAGTTTGATGTGGTAATGGTTTAGGATTATATTTTACTTTTCATTTTGTCGTGTTTTTCCTGCTGTGAATAACCTCCAGGTTGGGGTGCTTATCACAGAGTTGAGTGAATTCATAACGAAAGAATGAATGTTTGTACTTTTTCATTAACTTGTTTGAAACCATGATTTTGTGTTTGAATATCAATATTTTACTCGTTGTTTCTTACATTGTGTGGCGTTATTTCACATGAGAAACTGACATTTCGTTGCTTGCAACAAATAAAAAGAAACACAGATTTTTATCATTCATAGTTTTGCTTTTATCTCTATGCGTAAAAGTAGAACATGAGTTCAGAAAATCTATTACGTTCAAGTCTATTACCTCACTTTAAATTTTTCTCAAGTGTTTTATGCGGTTACGCTTGCTCGCTCAATCAACATTTCAATTCACAGTTTTCGTTCGACTGTTATGTTGTTGGTCTTATAACTGTATGTTGCTGCATCGGTTAACAACGAAGTCACCATTTGATCATTGTTGATTTTGTGATAATTGATATTTTCTTGGAGTAGTTTACCATGAGGTCTTTCCGCCATTCACAGCTTGGTTTTTCACGATTTGGTCCAGGCCAGGGGTGGGCAAATAGCGGCCCGCGGGCCAAATGTGGTCAGCCACAGCGTTTTAAGTGGCCCGCGGAAGCATTCAGAAAAAAATCTTCAAATCTGAAATTTCCTCCAGCTTACCACAGTAAATGTTTGTGTCGAGGCTAGCTTCACCGAGACGTGCTTCTATTTCCCTAAGAAGGTAGGACCCATCGCTAAACGCGGGATTCCCAAAATGGCCCCTGAGCCAAATTAATTGCCCACCCCTGATCTAGGCACTGATTGGTTTGCGCAGGAACAACTAAGACACTGACCTTATCTGCACGAAAAAACATACAAACGGACTTGTAATTTTCGCGCAGAACTAAAAAGTGCAGATGCAGAGTCTGTGTCGAAACGCAGTGACTGGTGGTATGATGTGGAAGTCAATACACATCTTTTTTCCGAAGAAGAAGTGGAAGACATTCTTGACAAGAACGTGGTGTTTGCTGTAGATTACAAACTTCCTCGAGGAAGGTGAGGTTATGCCGTCGTGGAACAATGATGTACGAATGCCTCTTTTGATCTTAATACTTATAAACTGAGAACAGTGATTCTTGCTACACGATGCTGAAATGATGCAAGGAGTAAGTCATAGTTTCCTCATTTTGATGTTCTACTTGTAAATAAACAAACGATTACGTTTACTTGAACGCGTGGTGACTGATGAAACTTTAATTATGAAAATGATCAATATTTTGGTAATTGTTGTTTACTGCAGATTTTATTTCTTAGCCTAACAAAGGACTTCGTCACTTTGTGTCTTCGATGAAAGTTTTTATATTTTTTGCAGCTACTGGCTCGTCAACGCCACTATACTTCCAGTGGGAAGAGTCCAAGTTCTCGAAGTAAGTAAAACTTAGAAACAGGCATCTTTAGGAAGTTAGATCATGTTTGAACAACAGTGAGTAGACCAGCAAAGATGACCTTTAATGCAGGGTCACAACGGGCCGGTGAATAGTCTCCTGTTGCAAGGGAAGCGCATTTTCAGCGGGAGCGCCGACAGGAGAATTCGTCTCTGGGCTGAAACTGGCGAAACATTTGCTAAAATGGAAGATGTGTTGAAAGGTTTTGTTGTTGTAGTGTGGTCGTTAAAAATATTTGTACAGTTTCTCGGAAGACTATTTTAGTCTTATGCAAGCAAAGTGTAAATCTTGATTTTGGTGAACTTACTCGTCAAATATCAAAACAGCGTCATTTTTCACAGGCATTGATTGCAAATTTAAGAAACCTAGCTTCGGATAGAAAGAGCATTTGGTGAGAGCTCAAGTTATTTATTTCAGGCCAGACGGGGTCGATTCATTCGAACTGCTCGACCTGATGAGGTCAAATCCGAGTTCCAAAAACACAGTTTGGAATCAAAACTAATTCACTCGCGCGTTTTTTTTCCAATCATGACAATAAATTTGAACACAAGCTGTAATTTTATCCACTCAATAAATGCCAGCGTTTCCAGCTGTACGTCTGTACATTATACGAACTCCGGTTTAACGTTTAGGTCGCCAATTATAGTTTGCTAGAAAACTCAAGCTTTACTACTAGATTAACGATTTTGCTTACACGGAATAATTGAAAGCTGTTCTGTTTTATTCTCGTCACGACGCACTGCGCAAGATTGTTTCATAATGAAGCCAGTGGAGCGTGAAACGTATTTAAGAATGAACTCGCTATCGGCGAATCATGAGAACGTCAAACAGCACGTAGAATGCACAAATGCAGAAAAATTCAAACCAGAAGATGGCAACAGCTTCATCAGAGCTTGTAGAAACGTGGCCCTGTGAAAGCGCGAAACGCAGAATGCGACCTGCCGCGCAGTTGTTTCACGGAGGTTGTTTTACATCAGGAAGCGTGCTGGCGATGGCCATCGGTGCTGACGACAAATGCAGAACGCTCTACTCCGCGTCCTGGGACACCAGCATTTCGGTGTGGGATTGTGTCAGTTTCAAACGACGCCGGGTCCTGGATGGACACGTCGACGCTGTAACTGCTGTGGCTGTCGATGGAAAACACATGTGAGTTTGCTCAGCACGTTACTTGGTTGAGAGATGTATTTCGCATCGGTCACACTTACTGGAACAAATGCTTTCGTGATTAGCTCACTTTCACACAACGTCTGATCACTCAAGGCTGACAGTGCGGTGACTCAGCACAACACTGACGAGTCGACAATGTTTTGTCTTGATCTTTCGGCTAAAAATGTTAAACTGGTGACGATGTTTCGGACAGAGCGGTCGCATTTGTTTCCACAATGAAGAAAAACAATAAAACTGTCTAGTCTAACACTAAATTCTTTAAACTTGTGTGGTTTCCGTCTTGTGTTTCTTTGTGCTAATATATCGTTGTTACTCATTTGTCACTTCCACCCAAAAGCAAAGTGCAACCGCAAACTTGGTGCAATTTGCCATGCTATTGAACACTATTTAAATGGTTATACCATAACCCTGAGACTAGTCAGTTGCTTCACTGATAACTGAATGCTGTTGCATATAAAGCGTTTCGAGTGAAACAGAAGACTGGCCTACATTTACACTTTTTAACACAGGGCTTTATTTTGAGAGAGATCGTAACCTTATTAGCACGGAATGCTGAAATTGAGCCCCAAGTGCAGGCTTTTCAGGTTATGTGCTGGTTTGACGAGCTCTGTAAATTGACAGGCATTAGAAGAATGGAATGTATGGCCATTTAGTCAACCCACCTATTAAATGAGTTTTTTAATTCGCTGGGACATTTCAGTCATTTGTCCCATAATAATAATTAAAACTCGCCGCATCAGTATTCACTAGTCTATATTTTCTGACATCATGACCAAAGTGACTTAATTTTTTCGGTCATTAAAAAAAATCGGTCTGTGACTAACCCAGCTTTATTAGCATTCGGATCTTTCTCTGAAATTTTGCGCGACCGCTTGAATGCCTGTAGTTATTTGCAAAAGGCAATTTATATCTTTACTAAAGACATCTGCTTGGCTAGTATTCTTACATCAGCAATTTTGTCAATAATAAAGCTTTTTCGTTTATTGTAAAACTAATGCGCTGTTGCGAGTATGACTTATTTGTATAAATACCATAAAAATTACCCTTACGTACACCTAACTCCCGTTATCCTGTTCCACCATTATAAAGATTTATTGATAAAACGTAAAACTAGCTTTAATCTGTCACCAACATTACGACGTTGCGCGACAAGCAGATGCCGAATTCCGCTCGTTTCATGAAACATTATTCCTGTGTGACGTGTGTGCCAAGTCACTGCAGCAGTGTCGAGTATTTAAAAAAGTATATTTTTGGCCCTGCCGAAATTTATAGATACCGTTTGATGTATAAAATCTGCTGTTTACAGCTGGAAACTGAACTAACTCAAAGCTGCCATTGGTTGTAACGTACAAACGATCTACTCAAGCACTTGGCAGAAACAAAAGGCCATCAACAGTTGTAACAACTGAGTATTACACAATGTGAACCGATTCGCTGAAAGCTTGTTAGGTCTTACTGTTTAAAAGAGGTGATAAGTTCTACACCTCTCAACCACAGTGCTATATACACATAAAATTTTTGTGTTGTGCAATCAGTACATCATTATAGTGCGTGAAGAAAATAGGCAGAAGTTTGGAATGCGTTTAATCAAGGAAGTGTGAACTGGCATACGCGAATTGTTTTCAAGTGCTGGAATTGAGGTGCCATGCCGGCCTCCAATCGCATGTATCTCAAGTAGATTAGCGGAATTGCTAATAATACAGTACATTTCTGCTTATAATGACATTGAAACTTTCTTTTGAAGTTTTGCTCCATTGGTCGCTTAGTAGACAGGACGCTTTCGTCGACAAATTGGTAAAAATATATGGAGTGTACTCGGACATGCTTGTTCTCACGCAGCATCTCCTGTTCGTACGACGGAACAATAAGAGTGTGGGATATTCAAAACTTCCGCTGCGAGAGAATCTTGCGCCACCACACGGGTGGAGTTTACTGCCTGACGTACAAGGACCGACGCATTGTCTCCGGCGGAGCCGACAAGTAATCTTTCCTGCTTTCCGATGTTTTCCGCATTCCTTGTTTGCTGCTCGCGTTGTGCCGGAAATCATATCGCTTTGATTTCGCTTTCCTAATGCCGCGGTATTTTTGAAGCGCGAAGGCCGATGTTACCTTGAGCGATCTCCCTTTTTGGCCAGAACCTGA